>SXGR01085300.1_pt1 | contig 31729 bp, 23 predicted proteins | sample 3174711 | NCBI WGS metagenome assembly SXGR01 (sample SAMN11356860, study PRJNA531348) | freshwater metagenome | isolation source: freshwater sample F1-60 | place: China: Fuxian Lake, Yuxi | collected 2017-12-25 | reverse complement strand
TCACCACCCAGGAAACCATGACCAATGCCTACAGTGCCCGGAACTGGTTGTTGGATGCAGCCCACGATCCAGCCCATGTGGCCCGTCATTTTGCCGCCTTGTCTACGCAAACCGACTTGGTAGAGTCCTTTGGCATACCGGTGTCTCAAATGTTCGCATTTTGGGATTGGGTCGGAGGGCGCTTTAGTTTGTGGTCAGCGATCGGGTTAAGTATATGCGTCGCGGTTGGCTTTGATCGCTTCACCCAAATGCTGCACGGTGCCTATGCTGTCGATCAGCATTTCTACCAAACAACGGCCTCAGCAAATGTGCCCATTCTTATGGCCTTGGTGGGAATTTGGAACACCAATTTCTTGGGATACCCCACAGAAGCGGTTTTGCCCTATGATCAATGTTTAAGTCGTTTCCCAGCCTATTTGCAGCAAGCGGTGATGGAGAGCAACGGTAAATACCTCAATCGATCGGGTCTTCCACTGAACTATTCCACGAGTCCGGTGGTTTGGGGGGAGCCCGGAACCAATGGTCAGCATGCCTTTTATCAACTCATCCACCAGGGTACCCAGGTCGTGCCGTGCGACTTCATTATTCCCGCACGCAGCCAGTATCCTCTCGGCGACCACCACATCAAATTGGCATCGCATGCCTTCGCACAATCGCAGGCCCTGATGCGGGGTAAGTCGATAGAAATGGCTTTGCAGGAATTGCTCGACGCCGGGATGAGTGCGGAGCGGGCACATTCCTTGGCGCCGTTCCGAACCTTCCCAGGGAATCGTCCGTCCAATACATTCCTCGTTCCCGTACTCGATCCTTTTCACCTGGGTGCGCTTGTGGCACTCTATGAACATAAGATTTTTGCGCAAGGGGTTATCTGGAATATTTTTAGCTTCGATCAATGGGGGGTGGAACTGGGCAAGCAGCTGGCAGGAACTATTTTAAATGACCTAACCAATGAGGTGGTTTCAGATCAACAAGACCCATCAACCGCCGAACTGATGCGACTTTATGGCCAGTTTCAATCCAATTCTTCTCAATAGATGAACACTTATTCTTCACCCAGCCAAACCCAAGCCGACAACCAACAGTTGCCCCATTTTTGGCGGTTTCACCCCCAATTTTTCCACAAAATTTGGGGAGGGGATCGCTTACATACCTTTCTGAAGAAGAACCTGGGCGAAACCGTACCCTGCGGTGAAAGTTGGGAGCTATCGGATGTGCCTTCGAGCCCGTCGAAGGTCATGGACGGCCAATTCGAAGGCATGACCCTCTCTGAAGTGCTGAGTCGTTTTGGCCATCAAATTATGGGTAAAGGCTGGGCAGTTGAGGGGGCTTCCACGCCCCGGTTTCCGTTGCTCATTAAGTTTTTGGATGCACGGGAGGATTTGTCGGTTCAGGTTCATCCCAACGATGAGTTGGCTTTCCTGCGGCACGGATGTCCGGGCAAGACGGAAATGTGGTATGTATTGGAGGCCGAACCCGGCGCCACCCTGATTACAGGCTTTAAGGGGGAGATGGATGCCGAGCGCTATACGCGTATGCTGAACGACGGACGAATCATGGAGGTGTTGAATCGAGAGCCGGTCGCAGCCGGGGATGTCTTTTTTATTCCTGCTGGCAGGATTCATACCATTGGAAAGGGCATCGTGCTGGCAGAAATACAGCAGAGCAGCGATATCACCTACCGCTTGTATGATTTTGATCGGGTCGATGAGCAAGGACGTCTTCGGGACCTTCATACGGATGAAGCACTCGCCGCGCTTGATTTTACACCCTATACAAGCTACCGTACTTCCTATGCACGGGTCGATAATGAGGCCGTCGAATTGGTCAATTGTCCGTATTTCCGGACTTTTTTGCTGCAACTCAAGCAGCCCATGGTTCGGACTTCTGTTCATCACATGGGTTTTAGGGTATTTATGGTGGTTGGCGGTTCGGGTCGTTTCAAGTCCAGTCAGGAAGAGGTCGGGTTAAGCATGGGTGACACCCTATTGGTTTCGGCCGAGGCAGCAGAAGTGGCGATTTTTCCCGACAACGAGGGCATTTCATTGTTGGAAACCGGACTTCCAGCACCCGATGGCACGGCAACATGACTGATGTAAAACCCACTTCAGTTTTTGTTCATTGGTTGGGGCGAATGTCCTACCAAACGGCATGGGATCTTCAGGAAGATTGGCTCAGTAGGGCCACCCAGCGCAAGCAGGAAGCCCGGCTGAACACACAATCGCTTAACCCGCCCATTGTGCAGCATCTTTTGCTGGTGGAACATCCCCCCGTATTCACACTCGGGAAAAGTGGGAAGGAAGATCATTTATTGCTCGATGAAGCGCAAAGGGCGGAGGCCGGTGTGGAGTGGGTGCGCACCAATCGAGGAGGTGACATTACCTACCACGGACCCGGGCAGCTCGTGGTGTACCCCTTGCTCGACCTCGAGGCCATTCGTCCGGATATCCACTGGTATATGCGATCCCTCGAAGAAGCCGTGATCCGCACATTGGCCCATTGGAACATTCAGGGTGAACGATACCCCGGATATACTGGGGTTTGGTTGGATGTGAACCACCCGCACAGAGCCCGAAAAATCTGCGCCATGGGTGTGCGTACCAGCCGCTGGCTGACCCTGCACGGACTGGCACTCAATGTGAACACTGACCTCAGTTATTTTTCGGGAATTGTGCCCTGTGGAATACGAAGCCATGGAGTCTGCAGCATGCAGGGAGAGCTCCAGCATACGCCTTCCATAATCGAAGTGGCCCAGGTCTTTCTCTCAGCGTTCGCCAGCGTTTTTGAATGCCAAACCCTGGGCCTTGATGGGGCGGTTCAGTTATTTCCCGATCTTCCTACTGATTCTATTCGGCCATTAGCGGTCGGGTGATCCCTCAACGGTTAGGTGAAACCCCAAACTTTTTCACTGACTGAATGCAAATTGAATGATGTTGGCACCCATTTGAAGGGCTTTTTTTCTTATTTCCTCAGGATCGTTGTGCACTTCGGGGTCTTCCCAGCCATTGCCCAAATCGCACTCATAGGTATAGAAGATGACCAGCCGACCCTTATGGAAAATCCCAAAACCTTGAGCCGGTTTTCCGTCGTGTTCGTGAATTTTGGGTAAGCCCCCCGGAAATGAAAAGCGTTGCCGGTATATGGGATGCTGGAAGGGAAGTTCCACCCATTCAGCTTCCGGAAAAATCTTTTTGACTTCCGTGCGAACGAATGGATCCATGCCGTAGTTGTCGTCGATATGAAGGAATCCACCACCGCTGAGATAGGCCCGCAGATTCCGCACTTCTTCAGGCGCGAAAACAACGTTGCCGTGTCCGGTCATGTGAACAAAAGGGTGCCGAAATAGATCGTTGCTCCCAGCTTCAACAGTAGCTTCCGGCAGTTGAAGGTTGGTCCCGATGTGCTCATTGGCGTATCGGGTCAGATTTTTAAGCGATGTAGCATTGGCGTACCAATCGCCTCCACCACGGTACTTCAATCGCGCCAAGCGTGTTCCCGCGCTCTGGGCCAACACCGATGTTGTTTCAAAAAGGTGCCCCAAAAGGCATAGGGTGATAAAGAGGTAAAATCTCATGGGTATTTGATAGTGGATCTAATGCGTTTTGGATAACTGTTGATTCTGCCTAATGTGTGATAATGCCACCAAAACCGCTGTTTCTGTTCGCAGTCGAAGGTCTCCCAAAGATACGTTGATTGAATTTTTTTGGGATATGAGTTTCACTTCTTGTTCCGTAAAATCACCCTCCGGACCAATAAAAAGGCTGAGCTTAGGCAAGAGCTGCACCTGTCCGATGAGCTTTTTTGGCGTAGGATGGCAATGAGCCAAGAGTATTTGCGGATGTTCCTGTCGAAGAAATTCCTTCAGACCACAGGCCTGGTTGAGGACAGGAAGATGGGCCGATAATGACTGCTTGAGGGCCGAAATCATAATCTTCTCCCATCGTTCCTTCCGGATTCGTTCGCGAATCCCTCGTTCAGTCATGAGCGGTGTGATCTCATGCACGCCCAATTCCACCGATTTTTCCAACAGCCACTCCAACCGCGATTCTTGCCGTGGAAGCGCAACGGCTAGATGGATCTGTGGTACGGGAGACGCGATGTTTTCCGTTTTAACTAGGGTGTACGAGCAGCCTTGCGTGCCGATGCCATCGATCCGAACGAAGGCAATCTTACCCAAACCATCCGTGCATTGAAAATGATCCCCAACACGTGCCCGACGTACTTTGAACAAATGCCGTTCTTCGTCATCCCGCAGTCGGATGCTGCCTTCGTCGGGCAGTTCGGGCTGGTAATACTGTTCCATCTGAGGTCGCAACAATTGAGGGTCGAAAATAAAATCGGACGGTAGTCATTCAGCCGAAGAGCCGTTAGCATGAAAGGCAGCATCGACATGGTGTGCAATTTGGGGATCTGAGGCATCCTCAAACCAGCGAATGCCTTCGGTTTTTCGGAACCAGGTGATTTGTCGACGGGCATAGCTGCGTGTATGAAATAAGATTTGCTGGGCAACATCCTGGCGCGGAAGCACACCATCGAAATGCTGGAACCATTCAGTATAGCCTACCGTTTGTAAACTCTTGAGATGCCTCAGAGGGTACAGTTCGCGCGCTTCTCCTTCCAGATCCGCCTCGATCATGCCCTGTGTTCTTTCTAGAATACGTTGGTGAAGCACTTCCCGCCTTGGATTTAATCCGACGATGCATACACGAAACGGTAGTGCTTTCTGCGACCCTTTCCGGTGCTGTGAATAGGGGATTCCGGTCAGTTGTTCAACCTCCAATGCCCGAATTAATCGCTGGTGGTTGTTCATATCGGCCGTTTCGGCGTATTTTGGATCGCGTTTCATTACCTCGGCTTGCAAGGCAGCAATTCCCTTTTGCAGATAAAAATCGGTCCAAAATTGTCGGGCCTGGCCTTGGTCGACCGTGCCCATATCGTCGAAACCCTCCAGGAGTGCTCGAAGAAACAGACCACTTCCCCCTACGGCAACAACTATTGAGAACTGTAACAATAGCTTATCGAGTAGAGGCGAGGCTTCCCGTTCAAAAGCCCCGGCGTTTAAGGGATGCAGGCAACTGCGGTCGGCGATGAAATGGTGGCGCACGCGATTGAGTTGCTCCCCAGTCGGTGTGGCAGAGCCGATGGGCATTTCCCGGTAGAATTGACGCGAATCGAAAGAGATGATCTCCGTTTTAAACCGCTCAGCCAGGTTGATGGCCAACTCGGTTTTTCCGGAAGCCGTGGGTCCCACCACCACAACCAATAATTTATGGTCAGCTGACAGACTTTGGGGTGGTTGAGGAGAATGAGACAGTGGGGGATGGGAATTTAGTAATCGTCGCTGTCGTAGGCCATTCCCCGACGTCCCTTACCACCTCCCCCAGAATAATCGTCATCATCATCAAACCCATCTTCGCCACCGTCGTCATGTTGATCGTCATCGTCGGTGATCCCATCATTATCACCTTGATCATCACCCAGGCCATGTAGGTCGTCGGCATCTACACCCAATTCCACTTCCGTCCCCAAACTAAGCGGATCATCGTCGGCCTCTCTGGGTGCGCGTTGCGCGCCCGCTTCGAGGGTTTCAAATACCACCAAATCGTCTGCTGCCGGCTCTGCCGCCGCGTCCGCTAAATCATCAACCACACTCAATGGAACATCATCGGGGAGTGGACGAAAAACAGGTTTTACCGGATATTGTTTGGGGGCTTCACCCACGCTTTTTACCATCCGGGGATAATTTTCACCGGCTTTTGGGGCATCCGTACTGATGTTCACCAATTCGGTGAGGAAAACCCAACCTTCGTCGGATTGATAGATATACAAAAATCTTTGGTGCGGATCGTCGATAAAGTCGCTGATTCTGACTTTCGACATAGGGGATGCACCCGAAATTTGGCTGTAGGGCAATAGCTCAAACGCAATCTCATCTTCCATATGCCAAAGGTCGTCGCTGTAAAAAAATGAAGCGGCGTGCTTCAAATCGAAGCCATATGCTTGTAAAATAGAGAAGTGCAAATCCTGGAAGGTTTGCGAAGATTTAATTTCGATTTCTCTGAAGAGATTGTCGTGATCTTCAATCTCTATGCGAAAACGATATACAGCCATGAAGAGAGTATTTTTGTGTCAAATAAACGAACTAGATGCATGCGGTCAACCCCATGCTGAAGGCTTTTTTATCTAAAAATTCGAGGGCTTCATTGGAGGTGTTTTCTATTTCACCTTCGAGGATGGCCTCCCGCAAGGCATTTTTTAATCGGCCCACCTGAGGTCCTTCTGCCAGTTGATAGCGGGTCATGATTTCATGACCACTTACGGGTGGTTGCCACAATCGCATGCGATCGCCTTGCTCCACCATGCGCAGTTTTTCTTCCAATACGGCAAAGTTGTCGAGGTATCTTTTGACCTTGCGCTCATTCTTGGACGTGATATCTGCCCTGCACAGAATCATCAGGGCATCAACCTCCTCTCCTGCCTCAAAGATTAAGCGGCGCACTGCAGAGTCGGTGACACTGTTTTTTGTGAGGGCTATGGGTCTTAAATGCAGTCTGACCAATTTTTGCACACGCCTCATGTCATCGTTGAGCGGTAGCTTAAGCCTGCGGAATATTTGCGGAACCATACGTGCACCCAGATCCTCATGTCCATGAAAGGTCCACCCAGTATTGGGGTCAAACCTTCGCGTTGGCGGCTTGGCGATGTCGTGCAGGAGTGCAGCCCAGCGCAACCAAAGCGGCGGATTATGGGGCAGCATATTCATGAGCACCTGTAGCGTGTGATAAAAGTTGTCTTTATGACCCATGCCCTGCACCACTTCCACACCACGTAGGGCAGCCATTTCAGGAAAAAAGCGTTCCAATAGCCCCGTGTCGAGCAACAGTTCGAATCCAACATCCGGACGCGACGATCGAATGATCTTATTGAGTTCATCGGAGATCCGTTCGGCGGAGATGATGTCGATGCGGTGGGCACTGGATCGAATACCATGAAGTGTATTTTCTTCGATGTTGAAGCCGAGTTGACAAGCAAACCGGATGGCCCTGAGCATGCGCAACGGGTCGTCGCTGAAGGTGAGCTCAGGCTCTGCAGGCGTGCAGATCACCCCTTCATTGAGGTGCTTGATTCCCCCATGCCGATCAACTAAGGTTCCAGACTCAGGCCAAATTTGCAGCGCCAAAGCATTAATGGTAAAATCGCGGCGATCGAGATCATCTTCAAGGCTGCCGTCTTCCACCACTGGCTTACGGGAATCGGAGCGGTACGACTCCTTTCTCGCCCCAACAAATTCAACGTCCAGGCCGTGTGTATGCATCATGGCCGTACCGTATTGCCCGTAAAAATGAACCTGAGGACCGCCTTCCAGTCGATCGGCCAATCTTTGCGCGAATTCAATGCCCCCCCCAACCACCAAGATATCCACATCTTTGATGGGTCTTTGCAAGAATAAATCGCGGACATACCCGCCAACCAAGTAGCACGCCTGTTGCCGCTCCCGGGCCAGCTCATAGAGCGCGTGGTAGAGGTGTTCAGGTAGATGATGGGGGATCATGGAAGAGCGGGTGCAAAAATAGGCTTAATGTGGATCAGATAGCGGTTCTCTACTACTTTTTCACGCTTCTCTGGAAGAAAAAAATCAGGCTTCAGTGTAGTTACCCGGGTGAAGGGAAAAACAATGGTTGAATCGGATGAACGATCCGATTGCTCTAGGAGCATCTTGCCTTTCAAATCGGTGTAAACCCACACTTCCGAAGGGGGCAGGACAGTTGGATTCTCGACTGCTGGCACGATGCTTCTCGAATAAAAGTGCATAGAATGGAGGCTCTCATCGCCACATCCTAAAATCAACAGGGGATCATTCGTTGGTAGAGACCGATGGTACTGGGCGGCTCGAGCACCGGCCTGATAGGGAAGAACTGTAGGGTAAAAAACCAGAATTAATGTGGCGGCAACCGCGGTGAAAACGGCAACCGATCGGGCTAATAGAACATTGATCTCTTTAAAATGATGCCGGATGATGAAATGAGCGGCAATCAACCCCATCAAGCCGATGCCAAAGGCCAAAACCGCAGGTGCCGCCAGTAAGGCCAGCAGTCCAGCACTGGCCAGAAGCAATACTATCAATATGACATGATGTCCGATCCAGAGGAACCGCTTGATGGGCCGATCGCTGAGCATCCGGCCACACAAAACAGCAGCGAATGGCCACAAAATATAGATATAATGGGGGAGTTGATAGGCGCTACTCGACAGGGCTGCCGTCAACAAGATTAGTCCCAATAATGCCCCTATTCCCGGGTAATTCCTTCGGTCTGCGTGCCAGGATCGGACGGCCAAACCGATAGAAGCCAGCAAAATCGGTGTCCAGGGTAAAAATGACCATGCCAGACTACCCGTAAGAAAGAAAGGTCCCGGCTGGTTGGCCCATGGATTCTCCCCCGTAATCCGACCAAAGCTCTGTGTCCACAGATAATAGCGAACCCCGTCGTGCCATCCCCACTGCTTATATAAACCCCAAAGCATGGGCGTGAGCAGCAAGAATACCCCAATAATCACCAACAGAAGGGCGGGAATAATGCGTACGGGTCGGATGGCAGCATGCGCCTGTGTGTCAATGTTCAACCGCCTTCTTCGCTCAACACCAGGCCATGCCGGTACGAGGCCCACAACCACCGCAACGGCTGCGATTGGACCTTTGGCCATCAAAGCCAAGGCCAGAGCGAGTGTGAAACCAATAAGCGATGGCATTCCACGATGAAGCATAAACGAATGCCCAAGCCAAAGAGCCAGGCTTGTTAGGCTTAATAATAGACTATCCGTGCGAAGGTCTACGTTCATCAACAGCATCCCCAAGTTAAATGCATAGACCCATCGGGTCGGTCCAACGGATGCTTGTCCCCACAAAAGGCGCGCCCAATTGCCCACAGCCCATAATCCTAAAACGGCAGCCAGCCATGAAAAGAATCGAAAACCGGCTTCAGTCGGCCCGATCAACTTCATGCCCAAAGCCGCTGTCCAGAAAATGAGTGGAGGTTTATCGGGATAGCCCCGCGATTGATAACGTTGCCCGTGTTCGGTGAGTTGGGTAAGGGAGGCACCGTCCAGCATTTCCCGCGCCATCGAGGCGTATTGCGCACTGTCGACCTCCATGATTTCTTGATGAAGTCCAGACCAGAGAATGGGTATAAGTGCAGCTCCGAGAAAGATGACCCATCCCTTTGGACCAGACAATAAACGTATCCGAGTCGGATCTAGGAGGCCCACCGGTATTTGAGGATGCAGTAGATCGCCCGAAATCCGTCGCGCCAATTGATTTTTTTCCCTTCTGCGTACGTCCTGCCGTAGTAGGAAATGCCCACTTCATAAATTCGAATGTTGGGGATGCGGGCAATTCGGGCCGTAACCTCAGGCTCGAACCCAAAACGATTTTCATTGAGGGGAAGCGATTGAACAACCTCCCGCCGGAACATCTTGTAGCAGGTTTCCATATCGGTGAGGTTGAGGTTGGTGAGCATATTGCTCAAAAAAGTCAGGAACTTGTTGCCTATGGTGTGCCAAAAAAAGAGGACCCTATGGGGTTTGCCCCCCATAAAGCGAGATCCGTACACCACATCCGCAACTCCATTCAGGATCGGAGCCAACAACAATTTGTATTCATTAGGATCGTATTCTAAGTCTGCATCCTGAATGACCACCCAGTCACCAGTGGCCTTAGATATTCCGGTACGCAATGCCGCCCCTTTGCCCAGATTGCGGACATGGTGGATTAACTGTATATTGTGTTCTGGATGTTTTTGAATGTATTCTTCGGCAATTGATCCGGTTTCATCGGTGGATGCGTCATTCACCACCACCGCTTCCAATCGAATATCAGCCCCGGGTTCAGAAGCGAAAACACGGTCGAGCAGGGCGGTCAGGGTAAGGGCTTCATTGTATGCCGGCACCACTACGCTGAGGAGTCCACCTGAATAGGCCTGGGATAACTGCATGCCGCAAAACTAACCAAAAACCCTTCCTGCTTGCCATCTCATTTGCGCTAAAAATTTATGATTTTGGAAGAGGGTTTGGTTGAAAGGGTTACTTATGCCGTTATTTGCATCCCGAAAACCAAAGCCGTTCGATTATGTCAAATAACCTCGTGATTGTTGAGTCACCCGCTAAAGCAAAGACCATCGCAGGCTATTTGGGCGACGGTTTTGTTGTGAAATCGTCTTATGGCCACATCCGCGATTTGGTAAAAAACGACAAAGCGGTCGATGTAGACCGGGGTTTTTTACCCCTCTACGAAGTGCCGGCTGATAAAAAAGAACGTGTAAACGAGTTGAAAAAGGCGGCCAAAGCAGCTGATTTGGTCTGGCTCGCCTCCGATGAAGACCGCGAGGGAGAGGCCATCAGTTGGCACCTGCAACAGGTGCTCGAATTGCCCGACGACAAAGTGCGACGGATAGTTTTCCATGAAATTACGAAGTCTGCTATTCAACACGCCGTTCAAAATCCCAGGAAAATCGACATCGATCTTGTGAATGCCCAACAGGCACGCCGGATTCTTGATCGCCTGGTGGGCTTTGAGCTTTCTCCTGTTCTTTGGAGAAAGGTCAGGCCCAAGCTCTCTGCTGGTCGTGTGCAGTCTGTGGCAGTACGCCTGGTTGCCGAACGGGAACATGAAATCATGACATTTCAATCATCGCCAGCCTTTCGGGTAGTGGCCAATCTGAGGGCAGCAGATAACGGTCTTTTTGATGCCGAATGGCCTCAGCGATTGTCTACGGTGGAGGCCGCTCATGAACTTTTAAGTAAACTGCAAGGCAAACGCTATGAGGTGGTTTCGGTTGAGCAAAAGCCATTAACAAAATCTCCTGCTCCGCCATTCACCACCAGTACACTGCAACAAGAGGCCTCGCGTAAACTCCGTTTTGCCGTCAACCGGACCATGCGGCTCGCTCAAGATCTTTATGAAGCGGGGAAAATCACCTACATGCGAACCGATAGCGTGAACCTCTCCGATTTTGCGCTTGGCGCGGCATCTGATCGAATACAGGCACTCTTCGGTGGACAATATGTGCAACAGAGGCGCTTCAAAACGAAATCAGCCTCCGCCCAAGAGGCGCATGAAGCCATTCGGCCCACCGACTTTGCCGTAGAGCAGTGCGGTATGGATGCTGAGCATCAACGTTTGTATGAGTTGATTTGGAAGCGCGCCTTGGCCTCCCAGATGGCGGATGCCCGTCTGGAGAAGACCGTGGCGCGGCTGCGTCCTGAAGCTATGCAAGAAGCCTTTGTGGCGGAGGGAGAGGTCATTCAGTTTGATGGTTTTCTGAAGTTGTATTTAGAATCGACCGATGAGGAGGAAGGGAATCGAGAGGACAACGACGACAAAAAATCTGCGGATTCCGGTGCCAGGAAGTTGCCCAGACTCACCCAAGCTGAGTGGCTCTCTGCTGAGGGGGTCACCGCCACGGAACGCTACAGCAGGCCTCCGGCGCGCTACACAGAAGCCAGTTTGGTTAAGAAGCTGGAGGAGTTGGGTATTGGTAGGCCATCTACGTATGCACCAACGATCACCACCATTCAGGCGCGCGAATATGTGGTGAAGAGTCAACTGGAGGGCTTCAAACGAAGCTACCGCATCCTTCGGTTGAAATCGAATGCGATCACCCAAGAAACGCGCGAAGAAACCACAGGGGCTGATAAAGGCAAATTGATGCCTACGGATATCGGATTGCTGGTCACTGAGTTTTTAATCGATAATTTTGCCAATGTCATGCGCTATGATTTCACGGCTCATGTGGAGGCGCAATTTGATCAAATCGCTTCAGGCTCGATGGAATGGGATTCCATGATCCAAAATTTTTACGGCCCTTTTCATGATGATGTACAGGTTGCCATTGGAGTTGATGTTTCTCCCGTTAATGGTGAACGGATCTTGGGCCCTGATCCGGTATCGGGTTGGACGGTATCGGTTCGCATGGGTAAATATGGCCCTTTGGCGCAAATGACCGATCCGCAAGATGCTGAAGCCAAGCCGCGATTTGCCAATATTCCCGATGGATTGTTTTTGAATAACATCACCCTTGAGCAAGCCTTACCGCTCTTCGCATTGCCCAAAGCGCTTGGTACGTTTGAAGAATTGTCTGTTTCGGTGGGCAAGGGTAAGTTTGGTCCCTTTGTTCGCCACGGACAGTCCTATGTTTCTTTGCCCAAGGATGCTGATTTATTGGCCATCTCATTAGAACAGGCTATTGAGTTTATTTTAGCCAAGCGTAAAAAAGATGCCGAAAAAGTCATTCATCACTTTGAAACGCTCGGCATTCAGGTGCTGAACGGACAATGGGGTCCATATCTAACATACGATGGAAGGATTTATAAAATCCCAAAGTCTACCGACGCGAAATTGTTGACCTCTGATGAGTGCTTGGTTTTAATCAAAGAGGGTGAAGCCACTTCTAAGCCGTTAAAAGGTGGGGCCAAAAAGCCCGGGACTTCTGCTGTTCGAAAAAAAGCGATTCCAAGAAAAAAAACGGCCTGATTTCGTATTTTTATCGTCGTGACAGAAAACACGTACAGCGACGAGCGCCTGCGGGCCATGGTTTCACTTTTGGATGATCCTGACCCAGAGATTTACCGGCGTGTGCAACAGGATTTGGATGCATTGGGTGTGCACGCTGTTGCCCAATTAGAAGAACTTTGGATTCAGACCGAGGAAGTTAAAGAGCGGAGAAGCCTCGAAATGGTCATTCACAGGCTGCGGTGGAATGATATTCAATGCCATTTGACTGCTTGGTTGGAAGGTGATCGATCCGACTTATTATCGGCCCTTTGCATCATTGCCCGTTATCAATACCCTAATCTCGATGAGCAAGCCGTTCGACAGACTTTGCAGGCCTTACGAATCGAGGTATGGATGGGCTTAAATGAGCAAATGACTGCGCTTGAACAAGTGAGACACCTCAATTTTGTGCTGTTCAGGGTTCATAAATTCCGGGGAAATACCGACGAGTATTTAAACCCCAACAACAACTTCATTAACAAAGTACTGGAAACAAGGAAAGGCAATCCGTTAATGATAGGATTGGTTTATATGTTGATAGCCCAAAAGTTGGATCTCCCCATTTTTGGGGTTAATCTTCCCCAGCACTTTGTTTTGGCCTACTTGGAACAGGGTTCCTACTCAGGTCAAAACAAATCAGAAGATTTTCAACAGGAGTCATACCGCCGCCCCCTTTTCTACATCAACGCGTTCAATATGGGCTCAGTGTTTGGGAAGCGGGATGTCGATCAGTTTCTAAAGATGGTTCAGGTGGAGCCTAAGGATCAATTTTACCGGGCATGCACGAACACTGAAATCTTATTGAGGTTGTTTGCCAACCTGGAATCTTCATATCGCGACGCTGAAGAATTTCATAAAATTTCGGAGATCAAACTATTGGCGCAATTGATAAAAGCCACACGATAATTCGGCTCGCTGGTTGCATTATGCCATCCAAGAAAATCAAACTGGTACTGAATTATTTTAGAGTAAGGTTTGTTTTTCCGATTAAAGATCCATCACAGAAAACCTCAGCATGGTATGTTCCAACATCAAAACGACTGCCCTTATTCCAGTATATGCAAAGGGGTGTATCTTCTTGATTGTAATCAATCGGAGCTAATGCAGTATACTGAAATTCTTGGCCTTTTAATGTTGTTGTACCCGATCCTGTTCCGTCAACTATCATGAGTGTGCCTTTTGGATCATAGATTCTCAGGTAAACAATCCGATTTCCTTTTTTGGCTAAACCATTTTCCATAATGGTCATACATATTTTTAACTTCTCAACTTTTGAGGCCTTAGAAATTGACTTCTCATTGGTTCCACTCATCCGAACTCCACCAAGGCTCACCGCTTTTAACCTTAAAATTGATCCCAGTGCAACTTTATTTGATAGATTGGCATTATCGTCTCTAAGTCGCTCGGTGTTCACACGCTCTTGGCTGAGGTCCTGTTTTAATCCCGAGTTTTCAGCTAACAAAACCTGATTGGCTTGAATGAGAGAATCAATCTGTTTCAGGTATAGTTTCTTATAATAGCCTAGCTGCTTGTTTTCTTCTTTAAATTTTTTCAATTGACTTTCATTGATGCGATTTATAGCCAGCATGCTATCAAGAGAAGCGCTTTTAGCCAATATCACTTCCTCAGCTACTTTTATTATGGAGTCGAGCTGGGCATTTTGTCCTTTAAAAGTGTTGATCTCACCGATTGCCTGCTGAATTTGAACTTCTTTTTCAAGCAAAAGTCTTTGAGACTCCTCTTTAAGTTCACGATTTTTTGTCCAAATACTATATAAAACTCCCAAAGTGCCGAGAAGTAATAAAATTATGAGAAGTATGCTGATTTTACCGCGATTTGATGAAGTTTCAGTTTGCATTTTTTTTGGATTAGGTGACAAAATTAGGGTTTACTTTTCTTTTCTCCTATAGACTAAAGCAATTGCTATTTTTATGCACACAATTAAATGTCAAAATTTTGAAATTATTGCATGTTGAAGGTCTAACCATCGCATTTGAACACGATTCTGAGCGTAGAATTGTTTTAGATAATTTGAGCCTTCAACTTGATCAGGGGATGATTTTGTCTGTTATTGGAGAATCAGGTTCGGGTAAATCCCTAACATCGCTTGCTTTGATGGGTCTCCTGCCCGCTGCGGCCAAAGTCAAATCAGGTAAAATCATGTGGTTCGGTGGGATCGCTGATTGTGCAACATCCACGGATTCCAATAAACCGGAAGAACAAAATATACTGGAAATGAGCCCGGAACAGCTCAGACTTTTGCGGGCCAGTTCGATATCAATGGTCTTCCAAGAACCCATGACCGCCCTCAATCCTACGATGAAATGTGGGATGCAAATTGAGGAACGGGTTCAAGTCATGAAGTCTATTCAAGCCTCCACCAATATTAAGGAAGTTGAACGATTGCAACGTTATGAAATCAGACGACTGCTGGAGGAGGTTGAGCTCAGCGATATAGATCGTATGATTCATAGTTATCCGCATCAGTTAAGCGGTGGTCAGAGACAACGGCTTATGTTGGCCATGGCTTTGGTTGGCGAACCCCAACTGCTCATAGCCGATGAGCCTACAACTGCCCTCGATGCCCGGGTGCAAGCCTCTATCCTTGAATTATTGAATCGGCTTGTTCGGTCGAGGGGCCTCAGTATGCTGTTGATTAGCCACGACTTGGGTTTAGTTGACCAAATGTCCGACGAAGTTTTGGTGCTCCGAAAAGGAAAGACAATGGAGTATGGGGCAACAAGTACGGTTCTGAAACAGCCAAAGTCATCCTACACCCAGGCCTTGTTGGGTTGTCGGCTCGATCCTTCAAAAAAGGGCATGAAGCTGGCTGTTTTCACAGATGATGGGGATTTATCGGCCCAAGAGCCTATGGCAGGGCTGGCGCAAAATCCTACCGATTCTGGGGTTGTGCTCGACATTCAAGGACTCAGTGTCCGATATCCAATGCCTCATCGCGTGTTTGCAGAAAAAAAATATCGCATGGCTTTGGAGTCCATCAACCTCCGGATTGTTGAAGGACAAACGCTTGGGTTGGTGGGGGAGTCGGGCTCAGGCAAAAGTACGCTGTCGCGGGTTTTGGTTGGGCTAACCCCAGCGCACAGGGGGGAAATTCGGCTGAACGGAAATGTCTTCGAACCCCGTACAATCGATCGCCAAAATCGCGCGCGTCTGATACAAATGATTTTTCAAGACCCCTACAGTAGCCTCAATCCTGCTCAAAAAATAGGAGAAATCTTATCGGAAGTCGTTTGGGTGCACCGCTTACGACCAAAGAATGGCCTCCGCCCCCGTGTTGTTGAACTCCTGAATGCAGTTGGTTTAGATGATGAGATGGCCGAACGATATCCAGCCCAATTGAGCGGTGGTCAGCGGCAACGAATCGTTATTGCCAGAGCGCTTGCTGCGGAACCCATGCTGTTGGTGTGTGATGAGTCGGTGTCCGCCTTGGATGTGTCGGTACAGACGCAAGTGCTGAATCTGCTGAAATCACTTCAGCAATCCTTGAAACTCACTTTTTTGTTTATCTCCCATGACCTATCGGTCGTTTACCATATGTCCGATGAGATTGCCGTCCTCCACCAGGGAAAAATTGTGGAGATGAAGAAAGCGGCTGACTTATATACCAATCCCGAACATCCCTACACACAGCTCCTATTGGCCTCCACCAATAAGCGTTTACATCCAACCGCATAAATCAATCAGTATGAGCAAGAAAAGTGGGGATCGCAGCCGAAGGTTACAGGCCTCTTCAGATGCCGTAACTCGTTTGATGCGTGATGAAAAGGGTAAGCAGACTTTGAACCCCAAACAAATTTCAATTCGATTGGGCGTAACCGACGCGATGGAACGACTGCTTGTGGAAGAGGCGATTGTTAAGTTATGCAGGCAGAAAGTCCTTGAAGAAGTGGAGCAGGGTCAATACCGACTACGTTCTAAGCCGATCGAACGGGTATCCGAATCGGGCATAGAAGGGTGGTTGCAGTTCACCCATGGAGGCTCTGTGTTTTTGCGCAGAGCGGATGGTGGAGCCGATCTTAGGGTCAATGAGGACCGATTGCAGGGGGTCCTGCCCGACGATAAAGTCCTTGTACGGCTGCCCCGAAAAACGCCGCAGCGTGGTCGTCCGAAAGTAGAGGTAGTTGGGCTCATCGAGAGAACGCGACGTTTTTATGTGGGTATTCTTCGACGACAAGGAGAAGTATGGCGGGTGTCGGTAGACCTGCCCGGTTTTTTACTCAATTTTAGATTGATCAATGCGCCAGGCACAGTTTCCGATGAAGGAAAAAAGGTCGTAATAGAAGTTGTTGACTGGCCCACAGGGCAGCCGACGCCCCGGGCAGAGTTGCGCGAAATATTGGGTGCTCCAGGTGATAACGACACGGAAATGCAAGCCATAGCAGCTGAATTTGGGTTTCCGCTTGGGTTCAGTCGCGATGCACTCGACGAAGCAAACAGGTTTACTCCTGAGCCCAATGAGCAGGAAGCGGTTGGCCGTAGAGATTTTAGGTCAATCGCCACCATTACCATAGATCCAGTCGACGCGCGTGATTTCGACGATGCGCTTTCTCTGCGAAAATTAGGCGCGAACCGCTGGGAATTGGGTGTTCATATTGCAGATGTATCGCATTACGTTCAAAGCGGAAGCGCACTCGACCACGAAGCGCGTGAACGCGCGACATCGGTCTACTTAGTGGATCGGGTTGTGCCTATGCTGCCCGAGCACTTGAGCAATTTAGTGTGTTCGCTCAGACCCGACGAAGATAAATTGGCCTTCAGTGCCGTTTTTGAGATCGATGATCAGGCAAAAATTCTCGCTGAATGGTATGGACGAACCATCATTCGCTCACGGAAACGGCTCACTTATGAGCAGGCAGAGGAGGTCATTATACGGAATAGCACTGAAAACAATAGCACTGAAAACAAAGGGACGGATTTTGATTGGGGTCAAATGGTGCTGGAATTGAATCGCATAGCATTGATATTGAAGGCACAGCGCTTCGCTGCGGGGTCAATCCGTTTCGAATCGGAAGAGCTTCGGTTTGCCTTCGATGAAAAAGGGAAACCCACGGAGGTATTTGTAAAACCCCACCTTCAATCCCACAGTCTGATCGAGGAATGCATGTTACTGGCCAATCGTAAGGTATCGGCTTTTATGGCCCATCAGGCGAATGAGCGCTACAAGAATAGCATTGTCTATCGGGTTCATGATCAGCCAGACCCTGAGCGATTAGAGAACTTTTCGCGTTTTGCGGCCCTATTTGGCTATAAGATCAGGACCGGCAGCAGAGATCAAATTACGGCATCATTAAATGCCTTGGCCGATCAACTTGAGGGTAAGCCAGAAGCAGGAGTGGTGGAATCCATGGCCATTCGATCGATGGCTAAAGCACGCTATACGGCACAGAATATTGGGCACTATGGACTTGCCTTCACACACTATTCCCATTTCACTTCACCCATTCGGCGCTACCCCGATCTCATGGTTCATCGGCAACTTCAGGATATTCTCGACGCAAAGCCACCAATGTCTGTTTCATTGGTCGAGGCAGACTGTGTGCACAGCAGTGATCGAGAAAAGGCTGCCGTACAGGCCGAGCGCACTTCGGTCAGGCTCAAGCAAATTGAGATGCTCGAGGGTATGACGGGTCAACTTTTGGAGGGGTGGGTTAGTGGCATTCAAGATTTCGGGTTTTTTGTTACCCTAAAATTCAGTCGAGGCGAGGGCTTGGTTCGATTCAATGCGATGGTCGATGACCGGTATTTTTTTGACGAAAGAACATTCAGTGTACGTGCCCAGCGAAGTAGATTGCAATTGCGCTTAGGCGACCAGGTTCGTGTGCTGTTGAAAAAGGCCGATATTCGCACCCGACAGGTCGATTTGGCGTTTTTTCCGGATGACCAAGATGATCATTTTTAGGCCGTTTTTCTGAACAGCACATACATGTCCGAACATCCAAATTCTACCGATTCGATCGCTGTGTGGCAACATGCCATCAATCAGGCTATTAATTCCATAGAATGGCCCGCTCAGCCAGAACCGCTCTATCGTCCCATTCAGTATACCCTCGAGCATGGTGGCAAGCGGTTGCGGCCGATGCTGTGCCTGCTGGGTGCAGATGTTTTGGGCGGATCGATGGCTGATGCCATGCCCGCGGCCTTGGCGGTTGAATTGTTTCATAATTTCACATTGCTGCACGATGACATCATGGACAACGCACCCCTGAGACGGGGTCGCCCCACCGTTTTTGCAGCCCATGGAGCCAATTCAGCCATTTTATCCGGTGATGCGATGATGATTGCTGCCTATACTCAATTACAAGCATATGAAGGGGAACGGCTGGCTCAGCTGTTCTCTGTACTGAACCGCACAGCCGATGAAGTATGCGCTGGCCAACAATTTGATATGGATATGGAGGGCCGTGAAAGGGTTGATACAGCGGAGTACATGAGGATGATCCGGCTCAAGACTGCGGTTTTACTCGGCGCTTCTCTTCAAATGGGTGCCATTACGGCGGGGGCCAGCGCGTCTGCACAGAAAAGCCTGTATGACTTCGGTGTGCTTGCGGGTTTAGCCTTCCAAATTCAGGATGATGTTTTAGATGTGTATGGTGATCCAGATTCCTTTGGTAAAAAAGCCGGGGGTGATATTGATTCAGGCAAAAACTCTTATCTGAGGGTTCGGGCGATGGAAGAGGCAGATGCAGCCACGAGAGAGGCTTTGCTGCAATGGTATGCAGCATCTCCCGGAACGCTTAGAATCAGGGAGGTTAAAAAAATATTCGATCATTTAGGCGTACATCAATTGGCTATCGATCACATGAATGCACTACTACAGGAAGCCCAAGCTTCGCTGATGGCCACTCCCGGAGCCAGTAAGACATCAATTGAGCGATTGTGGAATTTCTCCCAAACCTTGGTAAAAAGGTCTATTTAAGATCTATTGATTCTCGCTTAAAAACCTTTATTCTTCGGTTTCCGATTCGACTCCCGAAGCGGAAGCCAACGCTACAGCCTCTTCTTGAGCTGATGCTTCTTGGGCTGATGCTTCTTGAACAAGTGCGTCTTGAACCGGTGCTTCTTGAACCGGTGCTTCTTGGGCTGGTGCTCGTTGAACCGGAACTTGCTGAGCACGGCTGCTTGAAGTTGGACGGCTCGCAACTTGGGGGGCCGAAGTTCCGTGAGGATCTCTCGGCATGACAGAAACAAATGAACGGTCCTTAACTCCTTTACGGAACATTACAACGCCATCGACCAGAGCAAACAAAGTATGGTCTTTACCAATACCGACATTTTCACCAGGGTGGTGACTCGTGCCGCGCTGGCGTACAATGATGTTGCCACTTCGGGCCGACTGACCACCAAAAATTTTCACCCCGAGCCGCTTACTTTCCGACTCTCTTCCGTTTTTGGAACTACCTACGCCTTTTTTATGTGCCATGGATAAAAATCAATTTGTATTAACCGATCGATTGAATGCTGAGTTTGGTAAACTGTTGGCGGTGGCCATTCATTTTTTGGTAGCCCTTCCTGCGCTTCTTTTTGAAGACGAGCACTTTGTCTCCCTGAACATGTGATACCACTTGCGCCCGAACGCGTGCCCCTGAAACATAAGGTTTGCCAATTTGTACACCTGATCCATTTTCCAGCAGCAGTACAGTATCAAATTCGATTTGTTCGCCTTCGGCGGCTTCAACCCTGTGAACGTATAAAGATTGATTCTCGCGAATCTTGAACTGCTGTCCTTTGATATCAACAATCGCCATCATAACCGTAAACAATTTTTAAGGTTGCAAAGATAAGTAAAAATAAACAAAGTAGGTAGATAACAAGTCGAGCAGAAAACGGGAACTAAAATGGATAGTTTATGCCCACCACAACACTTGTAAAAGGATACTTGCCTGGGATCTGCCTCGTGTTGGCTTGTACCCCGTTTAGCTCTCTGATCCACCCAGCTTGTTTCCATTCCGTGTCGCTCAGCCTAGAACCAACCCATCGTCTACCTGATACAAAAGCCGGGTCATACAATTTCACGCCCAGATCCAGTCGAATTATGAAAAAATCGAAATCGTAGCGCAAGCCACCACCTGCACCAATCGCTATTTCCTTATAGAACTCATCCAGGCGAAAATTTGCCAGTCCACTTTTGCCTATAGTCGTATCACGAAGTGTCCAAATATTTCCAGCGTCTATGAAAAAAGCCCCCTCCAAATGGCCAATGATAGAAAATCGTTCCTCCACGTTCAGTTCTAATTTACATTCCCCAAATTGGTCGATTCTAAGACCATAGCCTGCAAAAGAACCTGGACCAACAGAACGGGCTAACCATGCGCGGATGCTGTTGGTTCCCCCTGAAAAATAGCGCTTCTCCAGAGGCAATATATTTGAATTCCCCAGGGGTAAGCCCAAGCCCAAGAAAATCCTGCTGGCGAGTATATTCTCATTGTTTTGTTTGAAATAACGCCTGTATTCAAGGTCGCTCCGAACGTACCGAAAATAAGGGGTATTCCCGAAAATGAGATTGTCCTGACTGTTTTTTGAAGGAAAAACACGCAGAAATTGACTGAGAAGATTGCCCGCAAATTCAATGTTTGCACGGGTTAATTTACCATGTTTAGACAGCTGATCACTGGTATACGATATGTGGCTGGCCAGATTCACGTAGTTGGTGAAACTAAAGCGTAGGAAAGGATCGTTGAGGGTTTGAAGTAATGAATCGAGGTATGCGCTTTTACCTGAAGTTCTGGCCAGTGAAATTTCAACGGGAACGAACTCATAGCGCTCGCGGACGCGGTTTGTCCACAGCCAGGCCGCAGAAGAACGAAGCACTTCTCGCGAAAAATCAGGCCTGACCTGACGAGAATACTGAAGCTGCAAGCGGCTTCGTGGATCAATGAGATTAATGGAAGACAAGGAACGAATGGGTGCGCTCAGTCGCGGCAGACTGATGGCCAATCCCAGTCCGAGCTCCAATGTATTGAATACGGTTCCAGCGGAGGGAGCCGGCGTATTTCCGGCAAGCTGTTGCGATTCGGCGCCAACAGTGCCCTTGATTTCCATGATGCCAGCTGACCGCCACAAATTCCGACGCGTTTGGCTGATGCTCAGCGCGAGGCCAAGAAGTGAAACGCTGCTGCTTGAAACCTCTGTTTCCTGTCGAAGCTGCCTGCGTGTGGCCAGATTGCCTTCCCAAAAGAGGCGAACAAGACGCAGGCTGTCAATGGCTTCTAATCTTAGATTGGTATAGGAAAAGATGCGAAGATCCGACATGCGTTGTTGCATCAAGCGTATATCTTGTTCGGAAAATCGGCTCGGTGGGCATAAGGTTAAATAGCGTTTCCATTCCTGGGGCTTAAGGCTTTGTCCGTTGCAGTCGATTACATTGATGTTGCGATCAATGTTTAGACTGTCGCAGCGGATGGGTTTTGTTTCTGTTCCGGTTGGGGCATTCACTCGAACGGTTAAATGATCCACCGTATAGGGTCTAAGCAATTCCGGATTGGCAGGCAATCGGACCTTCAACAGGATGTTCACCTCCGGAACCCGGCTGTTTTTTCTGGTGGAGTCGAATTCCAATCGGTTAGATAGTGTATCCGCTCTATAGTACAACATTTCTTTATTCACATAATAAAATCCAGAGTTTCGTAAAAATGTTGTGAGGTGTGTTCTCTGTTCGTCTAATAAATCTGCATCGTAAGGATCTCCTTTTTTTAGCTTAAAATGCTCTGGTTGCGTTAAGGCATAGCGTAGATAGGGGTCAATGCTGTCGCCTGCCGATCCTAGGGTAAAATCCCCAAAATTTGATCGCTCACCCAGTTCGATGCGGTAAATCAGTTCTATTTTTTTCTGTCCGGTTGATCGCTGAGAAACAACCAAACGAGACCTGAAATAGCCTTTATCGGCCAGATAATAGCGCAAGTTCTTTAAACCCTCATCCAAGTAATCTTGTTGAAAAACATTGGGTGATTCGCCAAAACGGCGCGCCAGAAATAGAGAAAGATCGCTGCGATCTGCTGTTCGAGCGCGCACATCCCACCAGGTTCGCGCGGCAACAAGGCCCAAAAAACGTCGGTTGGGCTTGTGCCTTAAAAGCGGGGCAACATCTTCGCGTTGAGAAGAGGAAAGGCCAAGTACCCGATTTCGGGTAACCCACACTTCATCGGGCTCGAGATAGTTCGTTACTTTGCATCCAGTAATACCCGAAAACAACCCCAGCACCAAAACAAGCCAACTAGAATTTTTGAATTTTGTAAACATGTCAAAGTCGGCCTTAAAGATAGCTTCTTCATTGCACCATAAAAAAAATCGTCTGCAGACAGGGCAATTTCTGGTGGAAGGGGAGAAGTTGGTGAATGAGGCTATTCGTGCGGGTTTCAAATGCCGCACATTTTTTCTTCGGCGCAATTGGTATGAACGGCAAAACAACCCGGAATTTCTACTGAGTCTGGCACATTCCGATTGTATATGGTTGGGCGATTCCGATATGGATCGAATATCTCAATTGAGTTCGCCCCCACCTGTAGTGGGGGTTTTTGAATGGAAAAAAGTTCCCATACCAGCCTTCAATCCGGAACGTAAGGGCATATGGCTATACCTCGACAGAATCAAGGATGCGGGTAACCTCGGAACTCTTTTGCGCATTGCTGATTGGTTTGGTGTTGAAGGGGTTTGGACGGCGCCGGGAACAGCCGATCCTTGGAATGCCAAGAGCATACAGGCATCCATGGGCTCCATATTCAGGGTACCTGTCGAAGAATGCGAACCAGGGTTCTGCATGGAATATTTGAAGGATGTTCCGGTTTATGCGGCCACGCTGAAAGGAACCGATGTCTCCAAAGTCGATTTTAAAGGGGGTGGGCTACTGCTTCTGGGTAATGAGTCAGAAGGACTGAGTCAGGAATGCCTGGCCTATTGCTCAACGGAAATCAGCATCCCCGGATATGGAAAAGCAGAATCGCTCAACGCGGCTATTGCGGGAGGAATTATATTATCCTGGATGAGAAAATAATTCAATACGCCTGCATTATTTTGATCTCCTGGCCTTGCCTTTAATGCTTTTCAAGCGAGCGTCCACATCGGCTCTGAATTCCCAGGCTTTTTTTCTGAATAAGAAGGCATCGAAAGTGCCATCCGGGACATAGTCAAAATACAAGCCTTTGTTTCGGGGATTTCGCGGCGCCAAATAATCGAAAACGATGGCCTGTAGTTCCTCGTCGTAGCGCATAGCGGCCGAGGCCTCCGATGAAAATTCGATCCAATAACGATAATAGTCTTTCTCTTCGGTCTCCAATAAAGGGGCCCCAAAATGCACCTCGCCTACATCATCAAACCATAAAAAGTCAATCATTTTTCGGCGAGAAAAGGGCTCATGGTGATCATATCCCAAGAGGGTATAGCATGTGTTGCCACTGTGTTTCTGGGTTTTGGGGATAATGGCATAGTAGATCTGTCCATACCATGCTTTGGAACCAAAAGAGGTGTCATTTCGATCAAGGTACTTGTCGCTTTGATCGATGAGCCCAATAATTCTCGGCTTCTTTTCATGAGTCAGTACGCAGCCGAAATGACGCCAGCTACCCGGTTCCTGAGGCACGACCCAGGTAATCAACCGAAAAGTCTGGTCGGGTGCATCCAATACCGAAAGGACACCAATCGAGTCGAACTTCACCGAATAATTGGCAGGTTCACTGAGGATCTCAATCAGTGTTCGGATGGCCATATAGTTGGCTTGATTTCTGATGGGAACACTATCCGGACCAACTGCAATAGTCAACAGGCTATCCAATTGCGCCAAAAGCTCCATGTTTGATTTTGGGGGATCATTTCCCAAAATTAAGGAGGGATCAGGCGCTTGCTGGGCCTGTAGGTGCACAGAAACGGATGTACAAAGCAATAAGCACCGAATTTTTGATAAAAGCATGTAGAGCGTTATGGTTTTAGGCGAATGAAGCGCATCACCTCATGGGTATGCATGGGATTTTCAATTTCAAGGAAATAAAGGCCCTCGCGAAGTGACCGAGCATCAAAATACCATAAGTTTGAAGAATCTTCACGAACGACGGGTAGGGGATGCTGCCGACCAATGGCATCGCGCAACCGAATGTGTTTGACTGTTTGGGGCAGGTCCGAACCCTCGAGAAAGAAGCCGTCCCTACTCGGATTGGGGTAGAGTCGATATGAAAATCGCCTTTGAGGTTCTTTGCAACCAACCGCCACACGCGACTGAATGCTCATGTCTCCGATATAAAGATTCCCACCAAAGTCATTGATGGTTTCCATCCGAATATGGCAGGGATACAACCGTAATTCGGGCAACTCATAGATGTGTTCTTGCCAATCCGACGAATCATCGGGAATCATTGTATTCATCCCGCTGCGCATGCTGTCGCCACCGCTATAATACAAGACCCGTTCTACAGCACCGCAGTCGCATACCAAGCTGATCCGTAAACTATCTCGAAATGCTGAGTTGCGGTTCAGGTATGCCCGCTTGAAAGTCAGGTTGCTGAGTGCTCCACTGCCGGTAAAATAACTTCGGGAGATTAAACGGTCGCGCTGACGGTTGCGCCCTCCATACTGCAGATGCTTCAAACGAAAAGCGTAAGCATCGCGCGATAAACCCCCAACAGCGGCGGTATCCCAGGTGAAGTCATCGTCAGAAAGGTTTTGAATATACACCAAGCTATCGGCCGTCCAACCATCTGCGGCGATTTGTGCTTCGTTGGTGGGTGGATAAGGGTTAAGCGTATCAAGGCCTTGCACAAGAAAACGGGTACTTCTGTGGTTATCAAGAGGGTCTGCGTCTGTTCCTGCTCCGGAAATCTCACCCGTAAACCAGAGTTCGTTCCAGCCTTCCCCAACAGGAATATGAGGCACAGTGAGGTGATGGACTTGACCAGGCGATAATTGGAGGTTCAAAGGGATGCTCTGCGTGTACAAGTTCCTGTTGCGGGCAGTTAAAGTAATATGGGTGAGGACACTGTCGCCCGCATTGAGAAGCCCAACACCCACATCCATTCCATTGGCAAATTGTTCAGCACAGTACATGGGGCCATTGGCGGCAGGAATAGACAATGGCATGAGCGATAAATCAATCGGGCCACCGCCTGGGGGAGCAGGTGTATGATGCGTTGATAAATAGTTAAAGGCGGCGGGCAGGGATATGAGGCCGTTACCAAAAGTGTTGTCTTCGCCCGGTAAGCCCATGTCGGTGGCTGACTGATAGAGTGCCCAAAGGATGCTGTCGCCCCCCAATTGGGGAAATGCCTCTTTGAGCAGAAGAACGGCCCCTGAGACATGCGGGCAACTCATAGAAGTTCCTGATAACAGTCCGTAGCCTGTTTTGCCATAAGCCGATCGTACATTCACGCCAGGAGCCACCACTTCTGGTTTGATGAGTAATGGCCCACTTCCGCCACATAAGCTGACGCCTCGACTCGAAAAATCGGCGATGGGGAAGCCGTTGGCGTTGCCATTCACCGCGCCGATCGAGAAAATATTGACCGGGTTGGTGTTCACAAATTGTGGATGTTTGAGGGTCGCAGCGCCTGGTCCATCATTGCCAGCAGAGAACGTTATGGCTATGCCTGCCGCTTCAACCATATTGAAAATTTGCGTACTCCAATTCAAACAAAAACTGGTGTCTGCTGCACCTGCTTGACCCCAGGAGTTATTGATGACATCCGGAATATCGTCGAATGTACTGGTGTCGCCATCTGGGTTCATGGCCCACTGAAAGCTGAGTAGATTAATGTGGAGGGGGGTGAGGTTGCTGTGGGTGAGTGGATTAGAAGCCATGAAATAGCCCCCAAAGGCCACCCCCAGCGTGTCATGGGTGGCAGTATCCAAGCCTAATATGGTCCCATTTACGTGGGTGCCATGGTGCGATGGACGGTCAATAGGGTAACGACTTTCCAAGGAATACCATCCCTCCGATATGGGTTTAAAATTCCCTACAAATCGATGGGCCAACGCAGGGTGTTCCGTCCACGTACCCGTGTCTACGGTAAAGGCTTTCCTGCCCTTGCCTGTATAACCCATGGCCCAAAGCGCAGGGGCACCGATCACGTCAAGTCCCGGTTCTCGCCCACCTGGTATCTCAGGCGTTTCTTGTCCTGAGCTTGTTTCAGCCTTCGCATGCACCGGTTCAACGGCCCGTGTTGGATAATCAGCAGGATCGAATATCAGATCGATTTCAGGCTCATTCAGTAAAATATTGAGTGCATCGGCCTCTGCCCGGATCATGATTATGTTGCTGACCCAAAAGCTATGCGTGATTTGAAGGCTGGGGATTTGCTCAGCCAGGCGTGCGATCAAAATCGGTTGTATAGAGGCCTGAAGTGAAAGAGCCTCCCTCATGATTCTTTGGGCGCGCTCCTGGGCCGAATAGCGATTCAACCGCATCTCTTTGCGCAATGCATCTGTGTCTATTTGCTGCTTCAAAACCAGTCCCCACTCCACCATACTTCCCGCATCATATCCACCGGCCGATAACCTTTTGGCCAGTAACGGATCCGGGCGACCCGCGTAAACTGATAGAGGAAGAAAAAGGCTGAAGAATATCAAGAAAAAACCAGGGGTTGTTTTCATATTTTTCAGTTTAGTTGAAAAAGGATGTTCGAAGAATGATCCAATGTTCATAACCAACAAACGCATATCACTTTAGAATCAGCGCCTTGCCCTGCAAGGTATTGTTTTTGGAATAAGATCGTATATAATAAAGGCCGCCGGGTAGTCCCACAGTATTCAGTCTGTATTGGCCAGGTTCATCCGAATGGATCCAGTCAACCCATTGCTCCCTACCCAGTGCGTCGTACAATATGGGTATTCCCCATTGTGCATCGGGGAGTTTTATATTCAAGAAGGAATAGGTGGGATTGGGGAAAATTCTCATTGTCTTATGGATAAAGCGCTCTTCTAAATCTGCAACCTGGTAAAAAACCCGAATGTTGCTGAGGTATAAATTACCACCCCAATCATTCTTGGTGGTGAATCGCAAACGAGCAGACAAAGGATAGGGTTGAAGCAAACTGTCAGACAAGGGCACTTGATAGCTGCGCCAATGGCTTGAATCTGAAGGGATTAAACCATTGTAGGTCTTCATACTATCTCCTCCATTGAGCCAAAGCCTTGTGTAGCTATGTCCGCAGTCTGTCGACCAATCAAGGAACAGGGTGTCACTAAAAGTAGTGCTGCGGTTGTTGTAGGCAATATCGAACGATAAAAGCCCAGTTCCACTTGCCCCAGAAGCGGGACGGCTCAACCACAACAAAGGCGAAATCAATTCATCAATTTGTCCGTTGGCCGGTCCATGGTCTTTCATTTTCATGCAGGCAGCCCTTGTTGCGCGGCCTGCGGTGGTCACAAACTGCCATGTTCTGGCATCGGCGTCCAAGTCACGGATCACCCAATCATCGAGACGGTGCTCATAGAGCCCATTGGTTCGCAAGCTATCGAATGCCTCATAAAAACGAGTGGGTACCACATTCAGTGTAGGGAATTCCGAATACCATCGGTTGTTGATGGTGTCGCGTTCTACAACAGCAGGCAGCGCATAGGCTTGAATAAGAAGACGATTGGGTTGTGCGATGGGTCCATTCGGAAACGATGGGGGTTGTAAAACAAAATAAGGTGTGGTGAGCCATGCGCGTTGGCCAGGTAAAAGTAATCTACTGTGGTTGATGGTATCCCTTTGGCCATTTAAACTGATGAAAAGTTGGAATCCACTGACCACGCTGTCGCCACGGTTCATGACTTCGATTCGCCAACGCTGACGAAGGATGGGACCGGGTGGCATAATTGGCCCTGTTTGCAGGCATCCCCCACTACCAAAAAACGCGGTTTCTGGAGAATCCACGCCTGCGATGGCCAAATCGTAGGCACGGGCTGGAGGCTGAGGCGTGGTACTTTGCGATAAAAACTGAAAAGCAGCGGGAAGGTTGATGAGCCCCCGCCCATACTGATAATCTTCTCCGGGCACACCAAGATCCGATGCGGTTTGATACAATGCATTGAGAATTTGACGGCCGGAGCGTTGTGGGAAAGCCTCTTTCAAAAGTAAAACGGCTCCGCTCACATGAGGAGATGCCATACTGGTGCCTGATTTTAATCCATAGCCCGTGGGTCCATCGGCCGAACGAACATCGACCCCCGGCGCTGAAACTTCGGGTTTTATCATTAAAAAGCTGTCGGGTGTACATCTCGAAGGCCCCCAGCTCGAAAATCCTGCGAGCGGGTATCCCGGTGCAGCTCCTTGGATGGCCCCTACAGCAAACAAATTGAGGGAATCAATGATCACTTGAGCAGGCACAATGGTGGTAGCTAGACCGGGTCCGTCGTTGCCCGTGGAAAACACATTTGCGATGCCTGAGGCCTCAACCGCCAGCATGGCATTGGTGATGAGTGGATGTCCACAAAGGGAGTCAAACCCCGTATTGTTTCGTCCCCAGGAATTGTTGATCACATCTGGTATATCGTGGGTGGTATTGGCATCGCCGTCTGGGTTAAGTGCCCATTCGAATGCTGCCATGAGTTGTGTCCAATCGCGAACAAAAGCAATATTGGTTACAATCGGATCTGTCGCCAAAAAATAGGCGTCGAAGGCCACGCCGATGGTATCGCGGGTGGCTGTATCCAATCCCAAAACGGTTCCGATCACATGCGTTCCATGGTTGCCGTTTTTATCTCTCGGGGTGGTGAAATCATAAGGCAACCAGGTCTGCGATAAGGGGAATCGGCTGCCCAAAAATTTGCCTTTCAGTGCTGGGTGATTGGGCCAAACACCCGTATCCATCAACATCGCTTTTCTCCCTTTGCCGGTATATCCCATTTGCCAAAGGGCAGGTGCACCAATCACATGAAGTCCAACTTCTCTCCCGTTGGGTATTTCAGGGGATGCGCTTTGCGCTGTAGGTTCAACCAAAGATACCTGAAACGCGCTGCTGAGTTCAATTTCTTCCACACTGGGGTGGGCTATAATGGGCGGGATATGATCCGGTTTCGCTTCGAGCTCAACCATATTCACCAGCCAAAATCGTCTGATCAAGCGGGGGTGATTTTCAACAAATTGCCCACCAGAGATATTCAAAGCATCCAAAAACGGAATTTGAATGCGATCTGCCAGCGTGTTACATGCACGATTCACCTCCAGTGCCCGTATGCCGAGCGGAGTGTCATCCTTTTCATAGCGTCTGAGTAAATCCAACATCGGTACTTGCTCCTTGAAAGTAATGGTGATCCTCAGCCAAGTATTGGCTCCCGGATTTTCATTCAACTTTTTGTTTAGCGATGGTCCTATTTTTGCTGGTTGAGCAAGTCCTGGAAGGGAAGTAAGGCTCAACAATATGAAAAGCCATATTCGATTTGAGATCTGACACATTTTAAGATTATTGATTGTTTTCGACTCTTTTGGCTTTGATTTCATTGAAAAAAATATCATCGTTGGGTATGTCAAATTCCAGTCCGATGGGTTGATTATTGGGGTCAGTTACTACCTGTACCGTGGCATGCCCAAACCATGCCTGGGGCTCGTTCCATTCCATTTTCCAAGTATTGTAGTGCCAATGAACTAACCTGCACGAAAAAGATGGGGAATGTGAAAACTCCAGATACATCGTATCGTTTTTCGAAGTTAGGTTGATATCGCCATACATCGGACAACGATAAACCCCCACAGCCTGTTGGGGCGATAGACCGGGCTGGGTGCCGAGAACCCGTGCAGCCACGCGTTTTGGAATTCTGGTGTCTTCCGTTTCTCGTTTTTCCTGTTTTCTAAGCTGTTCTTCACACCAATCACGTTCATTCCTGCCCAATAGGATCTTGTCCAATATATAGTTTGGAATAGCTGTTATAGGTGCACGCATGCCATTGGTGAGCACGATGATGCCCAATTCAAGATCCGGGAAAACCTGAATCGAAGAGATCATGCCATCATATCCACCTGTGTGATGCGCACGAAAATGCCCTTTGTAGTCACTCAATTGCCATCCAAGACCATACGTATTAAAACTACTGCTTTTGTCTGATTTGCTGTGGTCGACCTGAAATCCATTGTGGGGGGTCCATAATTGATTATGTAGTCTTGTTGATATTAGAGTATCGCCCTTCCATACCCCATGATCAATATTAAATTCGACCCATTTGGCAAGGTCAGCAACCGAAGACAACAGTCCTCCTGTGGCTGCCACGGTTTCCCAACTCACCCACGGTATGGGGTAGTGATCGCCGTCCTTGAAGGCATGCGGTTGTGCAAAATTTCCCAAGGCTGTAAGCCGCGCCAGTTGAAAAGTACTTCTGCTCATACCCAAAGGTTTCAAAATGCGATTCTCAACAAACTGTACATAGGTTTGGCCAGAAGTCACTGCAATCAATTCACCTGCAGCGATGTACATCAGGTTAGAATATCCGTATCCGGAGCGGAAGGGGAATTCTGGCTCAATGGCATGGTATCGTTTGATAAGCTCAGGTGCGGATAGGGTTGACCGATACCACAATACATCACCACTGAAGGTGCCCAATCCACTGCGGTGACAAAGCAAGTCACGGATAGTGAAGGCTTCACTGACCCAAGGATCATAGAGGGTAAAGTAGGGCAGATACTTCCGAACGGGATCATCCCAACGAATTTTACCTTCCTGAACCAAAAGGGCCAACGCGGTAGCCGTAAAGGCTTTGGTATTCGAGGCTATTGCGAATAAGGTATTTTGATCGGGTAGATCAAACGACATCTGCTGTTGGGTATTTTTACCCATGGTTTTTTCGCCGTATCCGCGACAAAAAACCAGATCTCCGTTCTTCACAATTCCCACCACCATGCCGGGTGTGCCCCAATTTTGTTGGGTTTGCCTGAGATAGGCATCCAGGTCGTTCCAGTCTGTTTTTCGGTTGATTTGGGCATTGGCACCTACCAAATGCCAGAAGAAAAAGAAGATCAGAAACACGAAAAACCGAGGATGTGTCATGTTCAACGTAAATTTTGCCTAAATATCGGGTTTGCATTCAATTTAGCCCCCTGCTAATGTCGTTAATTTGTATTTTTAGGGCTTGTTTCGATGGAATCAATTTTCCTTACCCTAATGCCTTTCCCTTCGACCTTGATTTCCTTTCGACCTTGATTTCCTTTCGACCTTGATTTCCTTTCGACCTTGATTTCCTTTCGACCTTGATTTCCTTTCGACCTTGATTTCC
>SXGR01309695.1_pt1 | contig 31755 bp, 29 predicted proteins | sample 3174711 | NCBI WGS metagenome assembly SXGR01 (sample SAMN11356860, study PRJNA531348) | freshwater metagenome | isolation source: freshwater sample F1-60 | place: China: Fuxian Lake, Yuxi | collected 2017-12-25 | reverse complement strand
GGACTCGTCCTGGTACTTCTATCGCTTTTGCGATCCGCACAACGATCAACTGCCTTTCGATCCGGCCAAGGTTGCGTACTGGGGTCCGGTAGATTTTTACAGCGGAGGCGTGGAGCATGCCATCCTCCACCTGATCTATTCACGGTTTTTCAGCCGGGTGTTCCGAGATATTGGGCTGGTCACCATCGACGAGCCGTTCACGCGCCTGCTGACGCAGGGCATGGTGCTGAAAGACGGCGCCGTCATGTCCAAGTCTAAAGGCAACGTCGTGGATCCCGACGACATGATTAAGTCGTTTGGCGCCGACGCACTGCGGCTGTACGTGATGTTCGTCGCCCCTCCCGAGAAGGAAGTGGAATGGACCGATACCGGCCTTGAAGGCGCGTTCCGTTTTCTTAACCGCGTATGGCGCGTAGTGGTGCATACCGCTGGGGCGGCGCGACAGGCACCTGCTCTCTCGGGTTTGGTGTTCGATGACGCGGAGCGCGCGATGCGGCGAAAGACGCACGGCACCATTCGGCGCGTCGCGCAGGATATCAACCCGCGAGTGCATCTGAATACCGCGGTCGCCGCGTTGATGGAGTTGGTGAATGAGCTGTATGCCTTTTGCGAACTGCGCGGTGCGCGTCCGCTGGGCGTGGATGATGAGGTGCCGGCCGTGGTGGACAGGCCAGAGACCGCGGCGGTATTGCGCGAGGCGACCGAGGCGCTAGTGCTGATGCTGTCGCCCTTCACGCCGCACATATGTGAGGAACTCTGGGAGCACCTGGGCCATACGGACGGTGTGGTTGCGGCCGGGTGGCCGTCGTGCGACGAAGAGGCCTCGCGCGAAGAGTCCATTGAGTTGCCCGTGCAGGTCAATGGCAAGGTGCGGGGCCGCATCCTGGTGCCGGTGGATTCGACCGTTGAAGCGAATATCAAAGTGGCTCTGGCATCCCCGGCTGTCATGCCCTATGTGCAGGGGAAGACGATCGTAAAAATCGTGCATACCCAGGGCCGGCCGGTGAGTATCGTGGTCAAATGACGGGACAGGCTGTGAGGGTGAATATGATCACGATGAGACGAGGATTGATCGGAGTGATGGCCGTGGCCTGCATCGCCGCCTCCGGATGTGGCTACGCACTGTCGGGCCGGGGTTCATTCCTGCCTGACCACATCCAGGTGGTGGGCGTGCCCGAGTTTATCAATCAGACCTCCGTGTTTGAAATCGACCGCGTGCTGACCGATCGCGTTCGCACCGAGTTCGGAGGACGCGGCAAATACCGCGTGCAGCCCGATACCAACAACGTGGATGCGATCCTCATTGGCATCATCACCAGCGTGCGCACGACCAACACGTCGTACACCGCGAACAGCCAGGCCGCACGAGTGCAGCTGATTGTGACGGCGTCATTCGAGTTTCGCGACGTGAGGGACAACAAGGTGTTGTGGACTAACCCGTCGATGACCTACCGCGAGGAGTACGAGCCCTCGAGCGGTTCGAGTACCGGCGCGGATGCGACGGCATTTTTCGGGCAGAACGCCAACGCCATGGAGCGCATGGCCCAGAACTTTGCACGTTCGGTCGTGACCTCGATCCTCGAGGCGTTTTAGGACACACTTGTGCCCAATCTCGACGTAGCCGCCCTTCGCAAGCATCTGGCGGCCAAGACGCTCAGCCGTGTGTATGTCTTCCTCGGTGCAGACGTGAAGCTCATTGATGCCATGGTGGATGCCGTAGAGGCCACCGTGGACGTGGCCGACCGGCCGTTTGCCGTGGACCGGGTGTATGCCGGCGAAGCGGGCGGTGCGCCGGTGGACATTTCGGCGTCGTGCCGCAGCCTGCCGATGCTCGGCGATCGCCGCCTCGTCATTGTCATGCGCGCCGAACGGTTGTTAAAGCCCAAACGTGCCGGAAAGGCGGACGAGGAAGAAGAGGTGGATGACGCGCCCGCGGATGGGGAGAGCGCCGCGACAGACCTCACACCGCTTGAAGACTACGTGGCCGCTCCCTCGGAGTTTGCGACGCTGGTGTTTGTGGCGACTGAAATCGACCGCACGCGGCGGTTCACCAAAAAATTGATCGAGAAGGCGCAGGTGGTGGAGTTCAAGGGGATCCGCGCCGAGGCACGATCCGGCCCCGCTGGCGCGAATGCCGCAATGGCGCAGGCGCGGACGTTTGTGCAGGACGAGATAACCCGCGAGGGCCGGACGATGGAACCGGCCGCGGTCGCGATGCTCACCAGACGCTCGGGGGCCGACATCTCCAAGTTGAGGGGCGACATTGAGCGGTTGCTGCTGTTTGTGGCGGGGCGGAAGGCCATTACCGTGGCCGACGTGGAGAGTGTGGCGTCCGACGGCGCGACGGTTCAGGACGACTGGGCCGTGACCAACGCCATCAGCGCCGGCGATGCGGCGCTAGGGCTGAGGGAACTGGCGCTGCGTTTCGACCGTGGCGATTCGCCTCACGGCATCGTGGGGCAGTTGCGGTGGTGGGTGTCGAACCAGTTGGCGTCTGGTGCGCCTGATCGTGTGAAGCCAGCCCTGGATGCGCTGTTGCGCACCGACCTGGCGCTCAAAAGCTCAGGAGGCGAGGACCAGGTGCTGGTTGAGCGCCTGGTGGTGGAACTGACCGGGCGACCGCTTACGCGGTCGCGGTCTTCTTGGTGAGCTTCTTAACGATCCTCGACTTGTAACGGCCGGCCGTGTTGTCGTGGATGATCTTCTTCGCCGACATCTTGTCGATCAGCGAGAAGGTCTTGCTGAGCGAGGCCTTGGCGGCCGCCGTGTCGCCCGAGTCAATGGCCGCGCGGATGGCCTTGAGGCCGCTCCGGAGCTTCGTTCGGAGTTCGCGGTTGTGTTCGGTGCGCTTGATGGTCTGGCGATTGGCTTTTACCGCCGATTTGTGTCGAGTGGCCACTGCTGGAAAACCTCACTTATTAGGATCCTGACGTGGACCCCAAACATCGAAGTATACCATTCCTAGCCCCACCCAGCCCCCTCGCCGCCCTCCTTGGCCTGGCGCAGGCGCCGTTTCTCACGCTTTCCGGGGGCGCTCTCCGGGCCCAGGGCCCGCTGTGGGCCGGCCAGCCGGGCCATTTCCAGCATGGCTTTCACCTGGGGTGAGGGCTCGGGTGTGACGTCTTCGTAGAGCGCCCTGGCCAGGACTTTGGATATGTGGTGGCTGGCCAGGCCCAGCACAATCACCCGCTGCCGCACGCCGCGTGGCCGCGAAATCTCTACGACGTCGCCGAGCCTGACGGGCCGCTTCGCCTGGGCCGGCTGGCCGTTGACCTCCACCTTGCCGCCCTTGCAGGCCCTCTGCGCCTCAGAGCGCGTCTTGCACAGACACGCGACGTCGAGCCAAACGTCGAGGCGGGTTGGTCCTGGTTGGTCGCTCATTCGAAATCCGGGAAGAAAGGGGACGGGTGTCGATCTGTGGAAAACTCGGCGGTCAAAAAGGAGTTTCCCACAGATCGACACCCGCCCCCTTTATCATCTGGGTCATGGCCAAGAGACTGATGCTCGGACTGCTCCTGATCGCAAGTTCTTACGGCGCCACCCCGCAAGCCCAGACGCGCCCGACCTCCGGAATCACAGCCCCGGCGGCTGAATTCGGCCACGCCTTTGGCGATGACTACTTCCTTGCCACCTACCGGCAGATAGCAGCGTACTGGCGCAAGCTCGACCGCGAGTCGGACCGGATGGTCCTTGAGGACATCGGCAAGACGGCCGAAGGCCGCTCACAGTTGATGGCCGTGGTCACCTCACCGGCCAATCACAAGAACCTGGCGCGTTACAAAGAGATCTCGCGCCGACTGGCGTTGGCCGAAAACCTGACCGATGAACAGGCCCGCGCCCTCGCGAAGGAAGGCAAGGCCGTAGTCTGGATTGACGGCGGTCTTCACGCCACCGAGACGCTCGGCGCGCAGCAGCTGGGCGAGATGGTCTTCCAGATGGTCAGCCGCAATGACGAGGAGACGTTGCGGATTCTGGACGACGTGATCATTTTGTTCGTGCATGCGAACCCGGACGGCAATGATCTCGTGGCCGACTGGTACATGCGGGCGTCCGATCCCAACGAGCGCAGTCTGGCGAATTTGCCGCGGCTCTATCAGAAGTACATCGGGCACGACAACAACCGCGATTTCTTCGCGTCCACCCAGCCGGAAACCGAGAACATGAACCGCGTGCTCTATCACGAGTGGTTCCCGCAGATTCTCTACAACCACCATCAGAGCGGTCCGGCCGGCACCATCCTGTGGTCGCCACCGCTTCGCGATCCGTTCAATTACAACCAGGATCCGCTGCTCGTGCTCGGCCTGCAGACGGTCGGCCTCGCGCTGCACACGAGACTGGCGGCTGAGGGGAAACCTGGCGCCACCATGCGATCGGGTGGCCCGTACGACGGCTGGTGGAACGGTGGCATCCGGAACACGGCCGCGTTCCACAACACCATCGCGATTCTCACCGAGATGATCGGCAGCCCCACGCCGATGCGGGTGCCGCTCGTCATGGACCGTCAGCTGCCCACTAGTGACCTGACGTTTCCCGTGGCGCCGCAGGAATGGCGATTCAGGCAGTCCATCGACTATTCGGTAGCCTGTAACCGCGGCGTGCTCGACAGCGCATCACGGATGAAGGAGAACTACCTGTACAACCGCTACGTGATGGGGAAGAACTCGATCCGGCGGGGGAGCGAGGATTCGTGGACGCCGCGGCCGCATCGGTACGCGGATGTCGCCCGCGAGTTCGCCGCGAGCCCGGCCGGGCGAGCGGGCGGCGCCGGCAGGGGTGGCGGACGTGGCGGCGCTTCGCCCGAGGCTGATGCGGCGCTCTGGGCCGCGCTACGCAAGCCGGAATACCGCGACCCGCGCGGCTACATCCTGCCATCGAACCAGCCGGACTTTCCGACGGCGATCGAGTTCATCAACGCGCTGCGCGAGGTCGGCATCAAAGTGCATCGAGCCACATCGTCGTTCATTGTGGCAGGAAAGACGTATCCGCCAGGCTCCCTTGTCGTCATGACCAACCAGGCGTTTCGGCCGCATGTAATCGACATGTTCGAGCCACAAGATCATCCCGACAATATCCCGTCGCCCGGCGCATCGCCCACGCCGCCGTACGACAGCGCCGGATGGACGCTGGCCTACCAGACGGGCATCGAGTTCGATCGCGTCCTCGACGGATTCACCGGGCCATTTGAAGAAGTCAGGGACTGGAACATCACGTTTCTCAAGGGCGCGATGCCGGCATCCCTGGCTGGGGGATACCTGCTGAGCCGCGAGGTTCTGAATTCTTTTGCCGCTGTGAATCAGTTGGCCGCCGGCGGCGCTACGGGCGTATCGGTCACAACCGGGCCGCTGACCGTCGACGGCAAGGTATTTCCTGTCGGGACGTTCCATGTGGCAGAGGGCCAGCGCGCGAAGCTGCAGGAAGTCCTCGGGCCCCTCGGGATGCATGCGGTGCCCTTTGGCCTGAAGATGAACATCCTGGCGCCCGTCCGCGCACCGCGGATCGGACTGTGGGATCAATACGGCGGTTCGATGCCCGCCGGATGGACGCGCTGGATTCTGGAGCAGTTCAAGTTCGACTTCACTCGAGTGTTTGCACCTCGTCTCGACGCCGGCAACCTCAACGCCGACTTCGACGTGCTGGTGTTTGTGACCGGTGCCATTCCGGGCACTGGCGTCGGTGGAGGCCGCGCGGGTGGCGCGGGCCGGGGAGAGACCGCAGGGCCGGCGCCAAACGTTCCAGCGGAGTATCGCGATCAGGTGGGCAGCATCTCGGCCGGCACCATGGCGCAGCTTCGCCAGTTTGTCGAAACCGGCGGCCGCATCGTGGCGATTGGTAGTTCGGCGTCGAACCTCGCGCAACATTTTGGTCTGCCCATCGAGAACCACCTGACTGAGCCGGGAACCGCACCTGGCGCGCCGCCGAAAGCACTGTCGCGCACCAAGTACTACGTGCCAGGATCAGTGCTGGGGGCGCGAGTGGATACGACCAATACGCTGGCCGCCGGCATGAAGGACCGGACTGATGTCTTCTTCGACAACAGTCCGGTCTGGAGACTGGGTCCCGACGCCGCCTCCAAGGGAGTGACACCCGTCGCCTGGTTTGATTCACCGGCGCCACTGCGCAGCGGCTGGGCATGGGGACAGGCCTATCTCGATAAAGGTGTAATCGCGATAGACGCGCAGGTCGGCAAGGGGCAGGTGTTCCTCTTCGGCCCAGAAATCCTGATGCGCGCGCAGCCACGTGGGACCTTCAAGTTCCTCTTCAACGCGATCTATTGGGGGCAGTGATGTTCATCAGGCCAGTCTTTTATGTGGCTTTGTCCGGTGCGATTTGCTTCGGGTTGGCCGCCTGCGACCAGCCGAAGCCGCGCACCGACATCGCCGACCTTGGGTTCATCGTCAAGGACATGAACGGCACCGAGGTGAAGCTGTCTGACTATCGGGGGCGGCCGCTCATCGTCAATTTCTGGTTCGTGAATTGCCCGCCATGCCGGCAGGAGGTGCCGGCGTTTGTGGACCTGGTGAAGAAGTACGGCGATAAGGGCTTCACCGTACTGGGCCTCTCGGTGCAGGATTCCCCCGAGGCCATGCGCGCCTTCGCGGAAGAGTTCAAGGTCAACTATCCGCTGTTCGAAGCCCAAGGCCGAGACGACATCGCCGAGGCCTACCGCGCGACGTTTGCGTACCCCGTGTCGTGGTTCGTGAAGCGCGATGGCACGGTGTTGCTGAAACATCTAGGCACCGGCACACCGGAGTGGTTCGAGACGCAGGTGCTGGCGATTCTTAATGAGAGTGTGCCCTGATATGACCACACAAACTCTGCTGTCCTCCGTCTTCGTCGCCATCGCGTTTGCTGCGTGGCCGCTCATCGGGCGCCAGGCCCTGGTGTCCGGGGCCTGGATGGCCACCGTCGTGATGATCGGCTCCGCCTTTTCGGTCACGCTACTTTCATCGACGCAATTGACTGGGTGGCCGACGACGCGTGCGTTGTGAATCCTGGGCGGCGCCGCAATTGTGAATGGCCTGGCGGTGATTGTCTATGCGGCGAGTGTGACCAATCCGGGCGTTCCGACCGGCCCCTTCATTGTGGTGGTCTCAGTACTGCAGGTGGCAGCCGTACCATTTCTTGCCTGGATCATGCCGGCTGGCTAGGCGCCATCCCTGCGACAGGCTGCAGGTGTTGCCTTCGCTGCCGTCGCGGTCTACCTGCTCGCAAAGAACTGAACGGAGTCGTCGTGAATACTTCAGGACGTCGTCTTGTTCTCCACTGCCATGTTGGCCATCGTCAATCCCCTGGGGTCGGCGGTGCTGTTTGCGGCGGTGGCGGGGAAATGTGATCCGAGCATTCAGCGGCGCATGGCGACTTCGAGCGCGCTGGCGGTCCTGATCATCCTGCTGGTCTGCGCGTGGCTCGGCAACTCCATTCTTGGCTTGATGAGGCTGACGACGCCGATGTTGCAGGCAGCGGGCGGCATCATCCTGCTCAACTACGGCTTGCGGATGGTGACGGTGGAGGACGTCAAGTTGACGCAGAGGGAACGCGACTCCGCCGGCGACGTCACCGAGGAACACTGGAAAGCGCTTGTGGTGGTGCCGCTCGCGATTCCTAGCACTGTCGGCGTGGGCACGATCACCACGGTCATCATTTAGGCTAGCACGTTTGATAGTGCGCGCGATCTGCTGGTGATTTCTGGCGTCTCACTCGGCATTGCGGTGCTGATGTGGATCACGTTCCACTCGGCCGGTCCCCTAGCGCGCAGATTGGGCCCGATCGGCATGAATATCATCTCGCGAGTGATGGGCATCCTGGTGACCGCAACCGCCTTCGGATTGCCGGGGCGCGGAATCGGCGTCTTGCTGCCAGGCTTGGAAAAATAGGCGCGCTGGTGATTACAAAAGTGAAAAGACGTCGGGTGTCTTTTTAGAGGAAAAAGACACCCGACGTCTTTTCACTTTTGTAATCACTGACGCTCTGATTTTGACGTACCCAACGGCCCACTGCGTGTGGACATCTCGGTATCGTCGTCGGGGAGGCATGCCCCGGATGCGTAGCCGAATTGATGTGGGATTCACGCTGATCGAGTTGCTGGTGGTGGTGGCCATCATCAGCATCCTGGCGGCGATTGCGGTGCCCAGTTTGTTGCGCGCACGCGTGGCAGGCAACGAGGTATCAGCGATCAGCGCGCTGAAAGTGATCAACCTCAGCCAACTGCAGTACGCGTCAAGTTGTGGCAACGATGGATACGCGGTGTCATTCACGGCCCTGGCGGCCATTCCACCCGGCGCGACAGAGGCGTTCATTACCGGCGAACTGGCCGCGCCAGCGCCGGTCAGGGCTGGCTACACTTTTGCCGTGGCCGGCGGCGTTGGCTCTTTGGCCGGTCTGGCTGACTGCAACGGCACCCCGACCCAGACGTCCTACTACGCTTGGGCCGTACCTCAGTTGTTTGGTTCTACGGGCGGATGGTCGTATGCAACAAGCCAAATCAATACGGTCTGGCGCACCTTCGCGGCCATCGCGCCGGCGGAGCCGTTCGGCGCGCCAGCGGTGCCGATTGGATGACGCAGAGCCTCAATGCCTCATTGGCCCATCGCCTCATTAACGAGCGCGCGTGCGCGTGCCAGCAGCGCGTCGACGCCTGAAGAGTCCGAGCCTCCAGCTTCCGCAAAGTCCGGCCGGCCGCCGCCTTTGCCACCAATGAGCGGCGCCAAGTCCTTGACTAGTTGACCAGCCTTGACGCGGCCGGTGAGGTCTTTCGTCACCGCCACCAGCAGGTGGACCTTGCCGTCGTTGTCGGCGGCGATCACAACCACGCCCCGCTTGAGCCGGTCCCTCAGCGAGTCGGCCAGGCCGCGAAGCGCACCCTTTTCGAGCCCGGTTACGCGCCGAGCCACGAACTGAGCGTCGCCAATCGTCTCAAAACCCTCCTCGTCGCCCTTGCCACTACCCCCGATGGCGAGCTTCATCTTGAGCTGTTCGTTCTCACGACTCAGGCGCTTCGCATCGGCCTGCAGGCGCGCGACGGCATCCGGGGCCTGGTCGGCTGCGACGTTCAACAACTGCAGCGTGCGCGTAAGCATCGCCTGCGTGTACTGCAGGTGCGCCACGGCGCCCGCGCCCGTCAGGGCTTCGATACGTCGAACCCCCGCAGCCACACCCGACTCTTCAGTGATGACAAACGGCCCGATGTCACCCGTGGCGTTCACATGCGTCCCGCCGCACAACTCCGTGCTGAAGCCCTCGATACCGACGACACGAACCTTGTCTCCGTATTTCTCGCCGAACAGCGCCATGGCGCCGCCCTTGATCGCCTCGTCAGTGCTCTTCACTTCCGTTATGACCGACGTGTTGCGGAAGACCTGTGCCGAAACGATGCGCTCAACAGTGGCGCGTTCCTCGTTGTTCATCGGCGAGAAATGGGCGAAGTCGAAGCGGAGGCGATCGGGCGCTACAAGCGAGCCGGCCTGCCGCACATGGGTGCCCAATGTCTGCCGAAGCGCCGCATGCAACAGGTGGGTGGCCGTGTGGTTGCGCCTGATCGCATCGCGGCGCTCGCGGTCCACTACCGCGCGCACATGGTCGCCCTTCTTGAGCGCACCGACCAGCACCAGAATCCCGTGCTTGCGCGGGCATCCCGAAGGCGCCGGTTCGACGCTGACGACGTCGGCGATAAGGCCATCCTGGGTGAGTAGTTGTCCCGTGTCTGACTCCTGGCCACCTGCATGGAGGTAAAACGGCGTGCGATCCAGGTGCACCCAGTACTCACCTCCTGGCGTGGCGACATCGACTGGTTGATCAGGCTCCTCGGGGCTGGTCGAGACCGCCAGAATCTCCAACACCTTCGTCGAAGGCGCCTCAAGAGTCTCGTACCCCGTAAACGTTTCGACGATGGCCTTGAGGCGTGTGGTCACATCTGCCGGATACGACGCGATACTGCCACCTTTGAACTTCGTATTCGCGCGCGCACGCTCCCTCTGGCCCTGCATGGCCGCGTCCACGGCCTCGTTGTTGATGGCCAGGCCTCGTTGCTCGGCCAGGTCCTGTGCGAAGTCGAGCGGCACACCCAGCGAATCGTAGAGCCGGAACACCTCGTCGCCGGGCACCACCGTGGCTCCCGATGCCTGGACTCGATCGAGTAGCGCCTCGAGCTTCGGTAACCCCGTCGTCAGCACCACCTCGAAGCGTTCTTCCTCGGCCTTCACGGTCCTGATGATCGACAGACGCTCGATGTTCAGGAGCGGATATGCGCCCCCCATCTCACCGATGACGGCATCAACGAGCGTGTGCAGCGTTGGTCCGGTGAAGCCCAGCTTCTTGCCGTGGCGCATGGCGCGCCGCATGATCTTCCGCAACACGTATCCACGCCACTCATTCGACGGCACGACGCCGTCACCAATCAGGAATGTCATTGCCCGCAAGTGATCGGCAATCACCCGCATCGAGATATCGGGGTGATCGGCCTCGGTGCTGGCGGTGTACGGCCGGCCCGCGCGCGCCGCGATGGCGGCGAGAATCGAGGTGAACAGGTCCGTGTCGTAGTTGGAGAGGTGCCCCTGGATCACCGCCGCGATGCGCTCGAGCCCCATGCCCGTATCAATCGATGGCGCGGGGAGCGGCGTGAGCGTACCGAAGCGGTCCCGCTCGAACTCCATGAACACGTTGTTCCAGATCTCGACATAACGCTGACAACTGCATTCGACGCCGCGACACGTCGGCTCAGCACAGGAAATGTCGAAGCCCCGGAAATAGTGAATCTCCGAGCATCGTCCGCATGGGCCTGTATCGCCCATCTGCCAGAAGTTTTCCTCCAGGCCCAACTCGGTGATGCGGCTGGCTGGTACAAAGGCGGTCCAGAGATTAAACGCCTCTGCGTCACGCGGAATACCGTCAGCACCTTGGAAGATCGTGGGGAAGAGCCGGTCCTCTGGCAGGCCCCAGACTTTGGTCAGTAGATTCCAGGCAAGCGGAATGGCGTCGGCCTTGAAATAGTCGCCAAATGAAAAATTTCCTAGCATCTCGAAGAACGTGTGGTGGCGCAGCGACGGCCCGACGTTGTCAAGGTCGTTGTGTTTGCCGCTCACGCGCATGCATTTCTGGACGGTTGCCGCTCGCGTGTACGCACGCCGGTCCTTGCCCAAGAAGGCATCCTTGAACTGGTTCATTCCGGCGTTGGTAAAGAGCAGCGTCGGATCTTCCACGGGCACGAGCGACGAAGACGACACGACCTGGTGGCCGTGCGAGGCGAAATAATCAAAGAAGCTCTGGCGGATTTCTCTGGCGGTCATGGCGACACGTTATTGTACAAGGACCGCGGCGGCAGGGCTCGCTTTCTACGTGTCCCTGTCCGATCCGCGAGATCTGAGTGCGCTGGCGATGAGATCGGCGGAGAAGCCGCGGCGCATCAACTGGCCGAAGGTCCGCCGATGTTCGGCTGGGCTGAGACGGTCGGGCAGCCGTTTGCGCTCCAGGAAGCGGCGGATGGACGCCACCTCGTCGGCTACGAGCAGGCCCGCCAGCACCTCGCGGATGATGCCACGGTCCACGCCCCGTTGCTCGAGCTCCCGTTCGATGCGGTGCCGGCCTCGCCCTTTGAGGTTGGACGCAACCCGCACAAACGACTCGGCCACCCGGCGGTCGTTGACGAATCCCTCGTGCGCGAGGTCGGCAATCGCTGCGGCGACCTCGGGCTCTGGAAACTCCCGGTCGAGTAACTTCGTGCGCAGTTCGGTTGTGGTGTAGTCGCGCCTAGTCAACAGGCGCAGCGCCGCCACTCTGGCCCGGCTCATGGTGTATCGCTATCGGCTGAACGACCGGCTGCCCGGTGTGATGCCGCGTAGGCGCATTCTGAACTCTTCCACGTTCGTGACCCAGTTGGCGGCTTCCTCCACCGAGACCGCCCCGCTCTGCACGAGCGCAAAGATGGACTGGTCGAAGTTCTGCATTCCGTACGCGTGTTCACCCGAGGCAATGGCGCCGGCGATGAGCGACACCTTGTCGATGTCGGAGATGCAGTCGCGAACGTAGGGTGTGGTGACCAGCACCTCGGTGGCCAACGCGCGGCCCTTGCCGTCGGCACGCGGCAGCAGACGCTGGGCAACCGTCGCCCGCAGCACACGCGCCAGCTGGTTGCGCACCTGGGGCTGCTTGTGGGCCCCGAATGCCGCCACGATGCGGTTCACGGTTTCCGGCGCGTCCAGGGTGTGGAGCGTTGAGAGCACAAGGTGCCCGGTCTCTGCCGCAATCAGCGCGGTTTCGATGGTTTCGGGATCGCGCAACTCGCCCAGCAGGATCACGTCAGGGTCTTGTCGCAGCGCGCTCAAGAGGCCCCTGGGGTACGACTCCACATCCAGACCCACTTCACGCTGGCTGATCACCGCCTGGATGTCTTCATGGATGAACTCAATCGGGTCCTCGATGGTGAGAATATGCATCGACCGCGTCTTGTTGATCGCGGCCACAAGCGCCGCCAGTGTAGTGCTCTTACCGCTGCCGGTGGCGCCGGTAATGAGCACCAAGCCGCGCGACTCCTGCACCAGGGCCAGCACCGACGCGGGCAGTCCCAGGTCTTCGAGTTTCGGCGGATTGGAGGGAATCAAACGCAGAGAAATGGCCAGCGTGCCCTTCTGGCGGAACACGCTCGCACGGCAGCGGCCGAGTCCTTCGAAGACCAGCGCGGCGTCCACTTCCTGCCTGCGCGTGAGCTTCTCCATCTGGTCGGCGGTCAACAACTGCCTGGCAGCGCCTTCGATGTCTTCGTGACTGACCAGGGGGAACGTCGTCAGGCGCTCAAGCGTGCCGTGGACGCGGATCAGCGGAAATTGATGGGCGCGCAGGTGGATGTCAGACGCCTGCCGGGCGACCGCGAGGGCCACGAGAGGATCGACGGTCATCACCGGTGTAATCAGTGCGCTGTAGCCACGGGCAAGTCCACGTAGGTCAGCCATCCGTGACGGTCAGGGACGACCCCATCAATGTAGTCGAAGAAGGTCTGCTGAATAACTGTCGCAATCGGGCCGCGCTTACCGGAACCCACCACGATTTTGTCCACCGAACGGATGGGTGTGATCTCTGCTGCGGTGCCGCAAAAAAACACCTCGTCGGCCACGTACAGCATCTCGCGCGGCAGATCCTGCTCTTTCACTTCAAAGCCCATATCCCTGGCCAGAGTCATGATGCTGTCGCGCGTAATGCCCGGCAGCACGGACGCAGACAGCGGCGGTGTATAGATGATGTCCCTGTGAATCACAAACAGGTTCTGGCCGCTGCCTTCGCTGAGGTTACCGTCGGGATTGAGTGCGATGCCTTCGCTATACCCTTCCACTATCGCCTCCATTTTGATGAGGCCCGAGTTCGCGTAGTTAGCCACCGACTTAGCCATCGTGGGAAACGTATTCGGCGCGCTTCGCGTCCACGAACTGACGCGCACGTCCACGCCCGCTTCCAGCGCATCCGGACCGAGGTAGGCGCCCCATTCCCAGACCAGAATCAACGCCTCGACTGGACAGGGCAACGGGTTCACGCCGAGCGCGTTGTAGCCGCGGTAGATCAAGGGACGGATGTAACACGCCGCCAAACCATTGGCCTTAATCGTGTCGAGCACTGCGGTGGTCAGTTTCGCCTGATCGAGATGGTACGACATGCGGTAAATACGAGCCGAATCGTACAGGCGTCGCATGTGGTCATCGAGCCTGAAACAAGCGGAGCCTTTAGGAGTGTTGTAGCAGCGGGCACCTTCAAAAACACCGGACCCGTAATGAATGATGTGCGACGCCACATGCATCGTCGCATCAGCCCAATCCACCAGCGTGCCGTTCATCCATACCTTGCCGGTTCCGCTGAATGCCATGCTGGAATCCTCGATCACCCGCGCCGATGTTATCAGTACGATCTACTGCGTTTCACCACAAAAGGGACACGACGGACCGCGTGCGGGCAGCGGTTTCCTGCACTGCCGGCAGAACCGCGCGACTAGTACGTCCCGTGTGCGCAGGCGCGTGGGTGTGGCACCAGACCGCAACGGTGCCGGCCGTGATTCCGCGCCGGCGCCACCAGGGGCTGCGACAGTGGCCACCACCGGCGGTGGCCGCCGCACTAAGTCACGGCGGGCGCTCAACAGGTCGTTGAGCAAATCGTCCGCCTGTTGATACCGCGTCCCCACGTCGGCCGACAGCGCTTTCATGACGATGTCGTCGATCGCCTTCGGAATGGCGGAATTGAGGAGGCGCATCGAGGTGACGAGTTCGCCGCGCTTGAGTCTGAGAAGGTCGGCAGGCGTTGGGGTGTCGTACGGCAACGTGCCCGTCAGCATCTGGTAGGCCGTCACGCCAATCGAATACAGGTCCGACGCAAACACCGCGCGGCCGTCGAACTGTTCAGGCGCCATGTAGGGTGGGCTCCCGATCACGGTGGTCCCGTGCGCGGCCAGTTCAATCACGCGTGCTGTCCCGAAGTCGCCGACCTTCACCAGACCCTTGTCGGTGACAAACACGTTGGCCGGTCGCAGGTCGCGATGCAGCACGTTGTGTTTGTGCGCGTGTTCCACCGCGTTGCAGATCTGCGCCGTGTAGTCGAGTGCGCGCATCATTTCAAGCGGGCCACCCTCAATGACGATCGTCTCCAGCGTATCGCCCGGCACGTACTCCATGACGATGAAGAACACGTTGTCCTGTTTTTCTGCTGTGATCACGGTGACGATGTTCGGATGCCCGAGGGACGCGAGCAGGCGCGGTTCCTTCAGCAGTTCGCCGAAGTCCAGATTCTGGCGGTGGGGCACCTTGAGTGCCACCCGCTTGTCGATCCACGTGTCTTCCGCCAAGTAGACGGTGGCGAATCCGCCACTGCCCAGCGGCTCGATCACTTTGTACTTGCCCAGCGTCTGACCGCGAAACACCATGCCGCGGATCAGAATACAACCATTAGGGGAATGAGCCAATTGGCCAATGAGGCCATGGGGAGCGAAGTCGTACAATACGCCAGTGTCGATTCCACGCGTGTACTGGCCATTGGGCGAACCGCACAGCGGCGGCGTCGAGTTCACCGGCGATGAAGCGCATCGTCTGCGCCACGTACTGCGCATGGCGCCTGGTGATGCGGTGTCCCTTTTTGATGGTCGCGGCCATGAGTGGACTGGACAAGTGGGCGCGCTGACGCGCCAGGGCGTGGCTGTTGTGAACCTCCAGCCAATTACGCCGATTCCCGAGGCGCGGGCCTCGATCACGCTGGCGGTTGGCGTGCTCAAGGGGGATCAGATGGATGCGGTCGTTCGCGACGCCACGATGCTGGGCGCGGCGGTCATCCAGCCCCTCCGAACTGCGCATGTGACGGTGCCGCCCAAAGCCTGGCAGAGCGGCGCGGCGCGTGAGCGCTGGCAGCGAGTGGCGATTGCCTCGGCGACGCAGTGTCGGCGAGCCGTGGTGCCCGAGGTGCTGCCAGTGGCTGATCTCAGCGCGTGCCTGCGGGCGTCGGCGGCGCTGCGCCTCATGTGCGTGGAACCGGCCGTCGGCGCGCCAGCGGCCGATTGGCGACCGGCGGCGGCACCGCCAGAGTCCGTCCTCGTGTTGGTTGGCCCTGAGGGCGGGTGGGCGGCGACCGAGGTGGAGCAGGCGGTTGCGGTCGGAGCGCGACTCCTCAGCCTGGGGCCGCGCACCTTGCGCGCGGAAACCGCCCCGGTGGTAGCCCTGACCCTCGTGTCGTCGGCCTGGGGCTGGTAGCGAGCGTCAGGCGGACGCGCGCTTCAGCAGCCGGTTCTTCACGACATGCCAGAGGGCCGGACCTGGAGGGCCGTCGCCGAACTCGCCCAGAAAAAACGTCACGTCGTCGTGCGCCAGTTCATCGGTGCCCGCATGCGCGTGCAGGGACGTCAGTAGACGGTCGGCTATGTCTTCGCAATTGCCGTCTCCCGCGTTGAGCAGGTCCTCTATCCCGCGTCGATCCAGCTGGTGCTCCTCGGGCGACGCAGTTTCAAGAACCCCATCCGTGATGAGCATGATGCGATCGCCGCGGGCGACGGTGAAGCGATGACGGGTGAACGTTGGCGTAAAGCCGACCCCGAGCGGAATGTCGACGAAGGCCGGGCGGTGCTGCGGGTGCGACGTCTCTGACTGGAGTGACACCCACTGTTGACTGCCGGCGCGATAGAGCCAGCCGACCGGATGACCGGCGTAACAGACCGTCAGGCGACGCCGAGGCGGATAATACGTGACGAGCACGGCCGTCGTCATCGCGCGATCGCCCTGGCTGTTCAGACGATCATTGAATCGCGACAGAACCTTCCGTTCGTCAACCACGTCCACGCTCCGCCGAAGATGGTCGTGAATCTCGCGTCCGATCGCCGACATGATTTCTCCGTGCCCGGCCACATCGGCCAGACAGATCCGTGACATTAATCCAGATCCACACACTGACAGATAGTGAATGTCGCCGCCGTGTGCCCCGTCACAGGGACGCGAATAGAGCACTCCACGCAGGCCGGGCAGGTCCACAAGCGTGTGGGTGACGCCATTGCCACCGCGGACCTCGCCGCAGGTGAAACCCTCGCCCAGACGGATGGATCGTTCGACCATTTGCGTGTAAATGCCTATCGCCTCTCGCGCGTCAGCGAATCGGAGGCGGCGCTTTTACGAATGCGCCGAAATCGGCCAGTGTCGATACCGTAGGGTCAAGCACGACCGCGGCCGGCTCACTGGCGGCAGAAAACCGCACCGTGGTCTCGCGGAGGTCGACGGCCATCTGCCGCACGCTCGGGAGCGCGCCTGCGGCGGACACCAGGCCCACGCCGAGCGACAGCCGATACGGTTCCGCGGTGTGCGTCTGCCGGACCGTGACCACCACTTCTTTGGCTGTGGCATCGTAGTGCCACGTGCCGGACAGGGCGGGCACGCCGGAGCGGTTCAGCCACTGCCGGAAGAACCACGTCAGGTCCTGGCCGGATGTCTGTTCCATGACCTGGCGGAAGTCATCGGTCGACGCCGTGGCATTCATGTGGCGGCGGTAGTACTCGCGGATGCCGCGCCAGAACGTTTCTGTGCCCACCTTCTCGCGCAGCATGTGCAGGATCCACGCGCCCTTCTGGTAGACGAGCGCGTTCGTGGGCTCGCGCACCGCATCGTCGAGGTTCACATGTACGACCGGCGCATTCGGCAGGCTGGTCTCCACCCTGGAGACGGTGGCCCTGCTGCGGCGCAGGCCCTCGGCGAAGGCGTCGCGCCCCTCGGCATGTTCGGTGTAGAGCAACGTGAAGTAAGTGGCGAAGCCCTCGCTCAGCCAGATGTCGTTCCAGTCGTTCTCCGTCACGGCGTTTCCGAACCACTGGTGCGCCACTTCGTGGACCACCGGGCCATTGCCGGCGGTGATGCCCTTTTCGCCGTAAAAGATGCTGCTGGCGTGTTCGGTGCCGCCGCCCATGCCAGCGGCTTCCACGTGCGCGAGCTTCTGATACGCGTACGGCCCGACGTAGTCTGCGAAGAACTCGAACGACCGTCGCGCGTCCTTCTCGAACAGTGCAAAGCCCTTCTCGGCGTCCTGAGGAAACACCCAGTACTCGAGCGGCACGCCGCGGACAAGACCGGCATGCCTGACGGCAAACCGCGCGACGCCCACGGCGTAGAGCCAGGAGGAAATCGGCACGTCTTGTCGCCAGTGTGTGCGGCGCCGGCCACCTTCGAGGTCCATCTCTTCGATCAACGCGCCGTTGGCGATGACCTGGTAGTCAGCCCGTGTGGTGATGATGAACTCGCCCGTGGCCTTGTCGGCAACATGGTCGATCATCGGCAGCCACTGCCGCGCGCGGTTGTACCAGTTTTCGCTGAAGGCCGTGCGCTCCCCGTGAATGTTGTTGATGAGCCGCAGGCCATCTGCGGGAATGCCACGATATGAGATGGTGAACGTCACGTCCTGGCCGGCCGCCACTCCGGCCGGAAGCGTCAGGCGAAGCCGATTCTCGCGATGGGTGAAGGGCACGGGGCCGGCCTGCGACGTCACTGTCGCCACCGTCATGCCTTTGCCATCGGCGCGCGGAGTTGCCAGATCGAGCGCGACCTCGCGCAGACCTGCCGTAAGCACCCTGAACGTCGCCGTGGCTTCGCCCTGAATGTCGTTTGTCTCGCTGGTGAGCAGCGTGAGACGAAAGACGTAGTGACGGGCATCGACGCCTGGCTGGCGTGGGTAGGTGTCCGCGTGTGTGCCGATTGTTCCCGCCAGGGTCAGCGCAAGAATTATCGGTCCGTGCCAGCTCAAGTGTCGCATCATCCACCGATCGTAAAAAGAGTTGAGGGCCCTTGCCGCGCCTGATGATACCCCGAGGTCCGGTCGCCCGGGCGCATTGGTCAAGTTCCTGGGAGGGGAGCCGAGAACCGAAGGCCGACCCACTCATCTTCAAGGAGCCGCGCGCGCAACTGAGCGCCCAGGTCGGCAAACGCGCCGGTGACGGCTGTTTCTTCTTCGTGCGTGACGCCACTGACGATGAGCGTGCCGGACGGGACCATCAACTGCAGCAGGCGGCTCGCCATTCGCACGAGCATCCCGCCGGTCAGGTTCGCAAGGATGAGCGTGAAGGGTTCGCCGCGCACCACAGCCTCGTGCTCGATATCCGATTGCCGGATGTCGATCGTGTTCGACATGTGGTTCAGCTCCGCGCACTCGCGCGCGGACGTGACAGCATCGGCATCGAAGTCCACCGCGACGACCGATTCGGCGCCGAGCATCCTGGCCGCGATGGCCAACACTCCCGATCCCGTACCCACGTCAAGCACTCGCGCACCTGCGACCGGCGCCTCTTGCATCAGCCCCAGGCACAACCGCGTGGAGGCGTGATGGCCGGTGCCGAACCCCATCGACGGCTGAATGACAATGACCCCGGCACGATCGGGCGGCAGATCCCACGGCGGCGCCACAGTGAGGCGTCCGACCGTGACCGCGGTCAGCGCCGCCTGGCTGCGTTCGGCCCACTGTTCGTCGGGCACGTCCACCGGTTCAGCGCGACAGGCCAGTGCCACGCGAATATGCGCGGCGGCCACATTGCGGTCGTCCATTGATCCAAAAAAAACACGGAGTCCTGACGGAACCGGTTCGGCGGCGACAGGGCCGAATGTATCCACTTCGGCCAGGACACGGCCTGCCACCTCGTCGGCGTCTAGCGGTGGTGCGTCCGGCCACGTGACGTCCAGACCGGGATACACGCGTGCGGATTCAGCCAAACAGATCCTTCACTCGCTCAAAAAACGGTTTGTCGTCGTCAGCCCCTTCGATGGAACGTGCCTCAAGCGTCTCGATCGGCATCGTCTTGCCGAGTTGATCGATCAGCTTTTTCTGTTCCTTGCTGATCTTCTTTGGCACATCTACGACGAGGCGCACGTGCAGCGCGCCGGCGCTGCGACCCGAGACGTTCGGCATGCCGTTGCCGCGGAACGATACGAGCGTGCCATTCGCCGAACCGGCCGAGACGTTGACGTCGACGAGACCGGCCGGGCCGTCGATTTTGAACGAACCACCCAGGGCCATGGTGGGGAAGGGCACGCGCACTTCCATGTAGAGATCGTCGCCCTCGCGCATGAACCTGGAGTGCGCCTTGACATGGATGACCACGTAGAGGTCGCCGGGAGGGCCTCCGGCGGCGCCGTGTTCGCCCTCGCCGTGCAGCCGCAGCCGCTGACTGTCAGAGATACCCGCGGGAATGCGCACGGTGACGCGCCGGTCTTTCATCACGCGGCCGGTGCCGCGGCAGGAGGGGCATGGCTTCGGGATGATCTGGCCGGTGCCGCGGCATTGGCCGCAGGGCCGTGAGACGACGAGGAAGCCCTGCTGGTATCGCAGTTGTCCGCGGCCGCCACACTGCTGACAGGTTTCCCTGCTGCTCCCGGGCGCCGCACCGGTGGCGCCACACGGTTCGCACCCTTCTTCGCGAGGAATCTGGATCGGCGTCTCAGCACCTTCGAAGGATTCCTCAAAGGAAATTTCGAGGTCGAAGCGCAGATCGCTGCCGCGCACGGGGCCGCCGCGTCTCGCGCCGCCGCCACCAAAGCCGAAGAAGTCTCCCAGGATGTCGGAGAAGTCAGAGAACGTTTCGGGGTTGAACCCCTGGCTCCCGCCCTGGCCCGCGCCGTTGACGGCGGCGTGGCCGAAGCGATCGTAACGCGCACGTTTCTCCGCGTCCGCAAGTACCGCGTACGCCTCGGCACCTTCCTTGAATTTTTCTTCCGCTTCGGCGTTGCCCTGATTGCGATCCGGGTGGTACTTTAGCGCGAGTTTTCGATAGGCGCTCTTGATATCGCTCTCGCCGGCATCGCGCGCCACGCCGAGTATTTCGTAATAGTCACGAGCGCTCACGCTTTCGCCACCTTGACCATGGGGGCTCGAAGCAGCTTTGAACCGATGCGGTAGCCGCGTCGCAGTTCTCCGGTGATTTCGCCGTCGGGGCGCCCGTTCGCCGGCTCGTCTGCCACCGCCTCGTGCCACTCGGGGTCGAAGGGCTGACCGACCACGTCCATGACCTCAACGCCACGCTTGCGCAGGACATCGATCCACTGACGCTGAATCAGGGTGACACCCTCGAGGAATCTGGCCAGTTCGGGGTAGGTTCCCGCACCGGCCGCCGCATTGATCGTGCGTTCGAGGTCGTCGAGCACTGGGAGCAGGTCGCGCATCACCTCGGTCGTGATGAAGTCGTGCAACTCACGCCGCTCGCGGTCGGTGCGCTTGCGGTAGTTGTCGAACTCGGCCGCAGTCCGGAGCAGACGGTCCTGCAGGTCGTCCCGCTCCTGCTGCAGCGGGTGTTCGGTGGCTGTCGCGGCTTCGGCCGCGCCGCCATTCATCTCGTCGTTGGTCATCACGAATGTCCTAACTTCCCCAGTTCCTAATTTCCTTCTAGCACTCGCGTGACGGCCTGCGAGACGCCGTCCACCACGGTGATGGCGCGCTGGTATCGCATGCGGGTGGGGCCGATCACACCCACGGTGCCAGTGCGCTGGCCGTCGTGGAACGTCGACGCAACCAGGCTGAACGGGTGCATGTCGGGCGACGAGTGCTCCGACCCGATCACCACCGTGAGGCCATCGGCGTCGATGTACGACGTCAGCAGTTCCACCAGCCGGTGCTTTTCCTCGAGGAGCCTGAAAAGCGCCCGCAGCGTTTCGAGCGTGACGTATTCGCGATCCATCGATCCGCCAAGCGCGCCGTCAAATAGGAACGAGACGCCTTGCACGTGAAGTGAGTCCTCGGTCGCCACTTCGTCCAGGCCGCTCTGGGCCAATCGCAACGCGCGGCCCAGCAGGACGTCATACAACATCCGCTCTTCGCGCATGCGCGCGAGGATGGCTTCGCGCGCTTCAAGCAGCGTCAGGCCCGCGAATTCCGCGTTGATGTACTGTGCGGCGCGCTCGAGTACGGCCACATCACACGACTCCTGGGTTTCCACCACTTTGTGGGTGATCTGATTGCCGGTGGCAACCACGATGACCAGCACTCGATGGCTGTCGAGGCTGACGAAACTGATGTGATGCAGTCGAGCCGCGGCGCTGGCCGGAGTCATGGCAAACGCGATTTGATGGGAGGCCAGGGCCAGCTCGTGCGAGACATTTTCGAGCAGGCCGCCAGCGGCATCCGCCCGCCGTAGCCGGTTCTCCAGGTCACCCGTGGATTTGAGTCGGCGCCGCGCCTGCAGCAGCGAGTCCACGTACAACCGGTAACCTGCATCCGTCGGAATCCGGCCGGCCGACGTGTGCGGCTGATGCACCAATCCCTGTTCTTCAAGGCGGGTGAGGAGGTTGCGGACGGTTGCCGACGACACGCCCAGGCCCGAATGCTCGGCGAGCCAGGACGAGGACACAGGTTCCCCCTGCTCGATGTATTCCGAGACGAGGCGCGCCAGTATGCGGCGCTGACGGTCTGTCAGGTCGGCAGCCATGAAATCCGTTATTAGCAGTCCCTGGGTGAGACTGCTAACGCAGTATAACGCAGTCGGCTAGGCTGATCCGTGGAGGTCAATGGGTATGGTGGTCGCAGAACGCTACGGGGACCGTGCCTGCCAGGAAGGCCTCGGGAACTTTCTTGGGACACAGTGGGCCGGCAAGCAGCCCGGTATCCGGGTCGATCTCCGCAAAGACCACGCCGTCGGGCGCGGCGAAGCCGACGCTGGCGAGGCCGGCCAGGGCGTTGCGCATGAACGCCGTCCATATGGGCAGCGCGGCCTGCGAGCCTCCCAGCCCAATCGGCTGGTTGTCATCGAACCCGACCCAGACGACCGTCAGCAACTCCGGCGTAAATCCGACGAACCAGGCATCACGCAGGTCGTTCGTGGTGCCCGACTTCCCGGCCGCGTCGAGCTGGAATCCGTTGCTGCGCGCACCCGCGCCCGTCCCTTCGTTCATCACCGCCCGCATCATATTGGTGACCAAATACGACGTATCGGCGCGCGCCACCGTCCGTGACGGCCCGGCCGTGAGTTGTCGGGGTTTGCCGTCTTCAACGATGCGGGTGAGCGCGCGAAGGGGACGGACGGTGCCGCCGTTCGAGAACAGGGTATAGGCCGTGGCAATTTCAACCGGCGACGCCTCGAACACACCGAGGGCGATTGACGGGTAGGCCTTGGCCGTCGTGCCCACGCCCATGCGCGTCCACAATGCGGCCACCTGCTCGTAGCCGGTCTGTTCGGCGACTTTGATCGCCACGATGTTGCGCGAGCGGGCCAGCGCGCGGCGCAGCGAAATCATCCCGTCGTATTCGTTCTGGTAGTTGCCGGGCTCGTAGGGCAGGTCGCCATCCATGAAGATCGTGGGCTCATCCATGACGAGCGTCGCTGGTGTGGGCTCAGTGGCGCCTTCGGCGAACATCCGCTCAAACGCTGCCAGATACACAAACGGCTTGAAGACCGAGCCCGGTTGGCGCCGAGTCGTGACCGCGCGGTTGTACTGCGACACGTTGTAGGCGCGACCTCCGACCATCGCCAGAATTTCACCAGTGCGGGGATCGACCGCCACCAGCGCGGCCTGAGCCTGCCCCTTGCGGCGCCGGTCGGCCAGTTGTTTGTCTACCTGCGCCAGGCCATCCGCGACGGCCTCCTGCGCCATGCGCTGTTGATGGAGATCGATCGTCGTGAACACATCAACGGCCGCGCCTTTTTGGAGCAGGCCGGCATACCGTTCGTCCACGAGTTGACTGACGTAATCCACGAAGTAGGGCGCTTCGTTCTCAAGCGCTCGGGTGGCCAGGCCCATCGGAGTCTGCCGCGCGGCAGCGGCCTCGGCTTCTGTGACATATCCGGCCTCGGTCATGGCGCCGAGCACCACATTCCGGCGTTCGAGCGTCCGCTCAGGGTTGCGAAAGGGCGACAGGCGCGACGGTGACTGAATGACGCCGGCGATGGTGGCGGCTTCGGCCAGCGTGATGTTGCGCACGTCCTTGCCGAAGAAAATTCGCGCAGCTTCGGCGACGCCGTGAATGGCAAACGGGCCGCGCTGCCCCAGCACCACATCGTTGAGATAGAGCTCGAGAATCTGGTCCTTCGTAAACTGCGATTCGAGGACCAGTGACATGAACTGTTCCTGCACCTTACGGCGTATCGTCTTTTCCGGGGTCAGGAACGTGTTCTTCACGATCTGCTGGGTGATGGTGCTGCCGCCTACCAAGTACTCCTTGTCACCGAAGAGGTTGGTGACGACCGCGCCGGCCGATCGGATGACGTCAACACCAGGGTGGTCGTAGAAACGGCGGTCTTCGATGGCGAGCACGGCCTGGCGCACGCGGCCGGGGATGGCCGCGAGCGGCGTGTAACGGCGCTTTTCGCCGGTGGTAATCGCGGTGAGCATCGGGGCTTCGAGCGTCAACCGCGGAATGGCGCGCCCGGTCTCCTGATTGACCATCTTGGCGATGACGGGCACCGTGCCCTTGGAGAACTCCACGCGGGCCGTGCTCGTGTCGTCACCGCGCGTGCGGAGCACCACCACACTGCTGCCCACCGAAAACTCTCCGGGCTGTTCGACCACCGTCCGCGAGGCATATCCCACGTCGTTGAGTCGCTGTTCGAGCTGGGCGGGGGTCAGCGCCTGATTGGGGCGCAATTCGAAGGGCCGTCCGAAGATACGCGGAATCGCCCGTTGTTCGCCGCCCAGCCGCGCGTCGATCTGGGTGGCGTAGGTGGACCAGAGGTAGCCGGCGAAGACAAGCCCGAGCGCGCCGATGCCACCGCAGACAAAAATCACCAGGCGCCAGAATCGGCGCCGGGATTCGTTGGCGGGTCTTCCAGTTGTGCGAGGTGCGACCGGCCTGATCTTGACGGGAGGGCGAGCGTCCATTTCTTGTTACAAAAGTCTACGGCAGATGCGCCTGGCCGCGTCGGGGCTTCGCTTGACACATCACAGCTCGGGACATATTTTCACTTTGTTAAACCGTTGAACGAAGTGTATCCGTGACCCTCTCACTCGAATTTACGAATGGTAACGCCGCCGGCGGAAGTCTTAACACGCGGCGCGTGAATCGACAGCACCTGCTGGAGGCCGTTCGCCGCTCGGGGCCTATTTCACGTGCCGACCTGGCAAAAGCCACGCGACTCAGCCCACCAACCGTCTCCGCGCTGGTGGAGGACCTGCTGCACGAAGTGGGGTTGCTGCACGAAGTCGGCATGGGGACGTTGCGGAGCGGACGGCCGCCTGTGCTGCTGCAGTTCAACGGCGAGTTTGGCTATCTGGTGGGCGTGGACGTAGGCTCGCGCACGTTGCGTGTCGCGCTGGCGGACCTGCAGGGGAAAGTGCTGGCGCGCCGCCAGATGCCCACCGACTCGGCTGGCGGCGTGGCCATCGTCGACCAGCTCTGTGCCGTTGTGCGTGAGGTGTTTACCACCACGCGCCGCGACTCGGCCAAGTTGTACGCCGTCGGTATCGGCGCCCCGGGTGTGACCGACGTCCATGCGGGTCGCGTGATCAGAGCCGTGAATTTGGCCGGATGGGTGGACCTTCCGCTGCGCGATCTGGTTGAGGCACGACTGGGTGCCCCGGTCCGGGTGAACAACGATGCGAACATAGCGGCCCTTGGCGAACGATGGCAGGGAGCCGCGCGGCGGGTCAGCGACTTCGTCTTTCTCGCGCTGGGTGCCGAAGTGGGCGCCGGCGTGGTGGTGGGCGGCCGGCTCCATCGCGGCCACCACTAATACGCCTGGGAAATCAGCCATATGAATCTGGACATGCGCGAGTGGCAGGCCGACTTCGACGAGCGTGGATATCTCGAAAGCCACATCGGCGCCGTGTCCATGCCTGAATCGCAGCAAGCGGACGCCGCCACCATCATCACAGCCGCGCGAGCGGGAGATGCGCGGGCCATTGCCGTCATCGAACAACTGACGGTCTACCTCGGCACGGCCGTTGCGAACATCGTGGTCGTACTCGACCCCGCGCTGGTCGTCTTCGGAGGCGGCCTCAGCCACGCCGGCGACCTGTTGACCGAGCCTGTGCGCCGCGTGGTGGCGCGCATCGTGCCGAACATACCCGCCATCGGCATTTCGTCGCTCGGCGACGATGCCCAGTCGATGGGCGCCGTTTACTCTGCGGTCGAGACTGCGGAAACCCGCCTAGCCGCCTGGCTCGGCGCCACAGCATTTCCCTCCCGCGCGGTCGGCCGTACGGGCACCGGATAGGACCCTATGCCGTTTTCACCAGACTACGTACGGATCGTACTCAACGACAATTTCGAGGATGCGAAGACACTCTTCCTCGATCCGCTGATGGCGATTCACTACGCGCACCTCGTGATGCTGCAGGACACCGGCATTGTGTCGCTGGAGGATGCGCGGACGATCCGACGCGCGCTCGACAGAATCGATCTCGGCGCCGTGCGCGGCGCCGTATATGACGGCTCATGCGAAGATTTGTTTTTTTATCTGGAACGGCAGGTCGTCGCGGCGTGCGGCGACAACGTCGCCGGCCGGCTCCACACCGCGCGCAGTCGCAATGATATCGATATGACGATGTATCGAATGCGATTGCGCGAGTGTGTGCTGGGACTGACTGCGGCGACGGTGCAGTTGCGCCAGTCGCTTGTCGGCGTCGCCGGCCGGCATCGGCACACGATCTTTCCGGCGCATACCCACACGCAGCCCGCGCAGCCTTCTACGGTCGCGCACTACCTGCTGGGCGCCATTGAGCAACTCGAACGCGACACCGCCCGTTTGAAGGCCGCGTACGCCTCGGTGAACGTCAATCCGCTCGGTGCGTGTGCCATTACCGGTACGGGCTTTCCGATCGATCGCGATCGCACAAGTGCGCTGCTGGGGTTCGACGGCACAACGGGGAACACCTACGGCAGTATCGCCACAGTGGACTACCTCCTGGAAGCGGCAGGCTCGGCGGCAGTCACACTCGTCGGCGTTGGTCGTCTCGTACAGGATCTGTTGCTGTGGTGCACGATGGAGGTTGGCTATCTCCGGCTGACCGACGAGTTCGTGCAGGTCAGCAGCATCATGCCGCAGAAGCGAAATCCCGTGGCGCTCGAGCACGCCCGCGCACTCGCGTCGAAGGCCTTTGCCCAGGCGGGCGCCATTCCGGTGGCGGTGCACAACACGCCCTTCGGCGACATCGTTGACACCGAGGACGACCTGCAGCCGCTCGTGGCCACGATGTTCAAGGACGCCATTCGCGCGGTGTCGCTCGTGGCCGTAGTGTTGCAGGACGCCGACTTCGATGTCGAGAAGATGCGCCGCCGGGCCGGCGAAAACTGGATTGCGGTGACTGAGCTGGCCGACACGCTGGCGCGGGAGCGAGGTCTGCCGTTCAAGGCCGGCCACACAATCGCCGCGCGCCTGGTGCGCGAGGGACACGCCGAGTCTGGCCGGTCGCTGTCAGATGTGGTGGCGCAGATTTCGAAGGACGTGACCGGTACCGCGATCGAGTACACCGACGCCGAACTGGTCACGCTTCTCAGTCCCGAGCACTTTGTGGCGGTGCGCCGCACCCACGGCGGTCCCGCCCCGGACGTCACGGCGGCGGCGATTGCCGTGTCGCGCGATCTCCTGGTTGAAGACCTGGCCTGGATCGCGGCCGCGAAGAGCCGCCTTCTGAACGCCGAGTCGGCTCTGAAAACTGCCTCAGTCGCGATGGGCTAAAGTTGCACGACGTAGTGCTGGCCCATGGCGAGGGGGAGGCCTTCGATGAGGCGGTCGCACAGGGCCTGGCCGTAGCGATTCAGGAAGAACGCGAGATCCACGATCCGTTCCTGCGGGTGGCCTTCGGGAAATGCCAGCGCCTGGGTGCGCGTGAACTGGCGATGCAGCGTGTCGTGTTTCCGCTTGCTCGCCTGAATGATTTTGGCGTGCAGGTGTTTGAGCGTTTCCTGCATGCGGTCGAGCGTGGCGTCGGCGGCGCCGACCAGCGTCGGGTCGATGGAGGGCATCGTGGCCTTGAGGGCGCCGATGCGGACGCTGATTTCCTGTGACGCCGCGTGGAGCGCTTCCTCAACGCCGACAGGTAGTTGGTGCTCGAGCAGGCGATTGAGGGCGGCTTCGTCGCGCGGCTGCAGCGCCTCAAGCGGCACCTGATACTTGTCCAGGAATCTCACGGCGGCTGCGTCGAGCAGTGTCGCGTTGGCTCGCGGGTACAGCAGGGGCACTTCGACGCCAAAGTCCTGATAGATGGCGCCAAGCTGTGCCTGGTACGCGAGTTCGCTGGGCCCCGCGACATAACAGATCGTCGGAAAAAGCCGGTCCTGCACGACGGGCCGCAGCAGCACATTGGGGCTGAAGCGCTCCGGGTGTTCGGCAGCTTCGCGTCGGATATCCTCCTGCGGGCGCACCGTCTCGCCCATGGCATACCCGTCGTCTCGCCGCTTGACTGCCACGCGATCGCCGCCGCCGAGATAAAACAACGCCACACTGTCTTCGCCTGGCTGTACTTGTGGCTCGTGGCCCAGTGCGCGCATGGCTTCGCCTGTGGCCTTCGCGAAGTGCGCGGTGCGACAGGGCGCCTCCAACTCGCGCGAAAACAGGGACGCCACCACGGGCTTGGCCGCCGGGTCTGCGGCTTCAAACACGACGAGGCCGTAGCGCCCAAGCAAGTCGTCGAGCCACGACGCGAACGCGGTGCCCATCCGCTGGCCGGGCCGATAGTGCGCACGGAGTCGCGCCATGAGCTCTGCGGTAAATTCGGTGGTCGGCAACGCGGCTTCGAGCGCGCCAAGCGCGTCTCCAATCCCCTCGTCGAGTACCAGGGAGGCCACCGGCTTGACGCCGGCCCCCTCGAGGTCGTCCAGAGTGATTTCGTGCAGCGCGAGATCGGCGTCGAGGACGCGCGCGGTGCGTACTTCATCCCAGTCGTGGTCCTCGGCTTCCACCCAGAAGACCGGGATGACCGCGATGCCGTGCTTGGCTGAAACCTTGCGGGCAAGGCGGATGGCGGTGACGGCCTTTAACAACGTGTAGAGCGGGCCGCCGAAGAGGCCGGCCTGCTGGCCCGTTACCACCGCGACTGTCGTGTCGTCCCCGAGCCTGGCGGCCACCGATCGCGCCTGGGCCGGCGCACCGCGTCGCTCGAGCTGCGTCGTCAGGACCTTGCTGAGCGCCGCGCGGTCGCGCGTCGTTTTCTGCACACGCGCGATCGCCTGCGTCCATGCGTCGGGATCGGCAGGGTTGCCGGCGAACAAACTGGACACGCTGGAAAAATCAGAGGAATACGCCGCCACCAGCGGCCGGATCCAGGGAAAGCGCCGGAGATCGATCGAGGCGCGGACCAGGGTGTCGATGGTGGAATCGGATTGCGCGGGCACGGCAGTCAATTTACTACAGTGGGTCTGTATCGCGTGCTAAAGTGACACGGTCATTTTAGGAGTTTCAGCGCTGCCATTCGACGAGTCCGCCGGATTTACCGCGCCGCCCGCTTTCGGCCCCTTTCGCGTGCTGCACCAGATCGGCAGCGGCGCTCTGGGGCCTGTTTTTCGGACGTTCGAACCCCAAATGGACAAACTCGTGGCCGTCAAGGCGTTCCGCCTTGATGTGGTGCCCGAGGTGACCTCGAAGCTGGCCGACGCGTTGCGCCGCTTTGCGGCGACCCCGATCGAGCACGAGGCCGTCGTAGCAGCCCTCGGTGCCGGATTGGAAGGCACCACGGCGTTCCTGGCCAGCGAGTACGTGGTGGCCGAGACGTTCGATGTGAGCCTTCGGCATTTAGCTCCGGCGCGGATCGAGACTGCGCTTCCGCTGCTGCACCAGTTGGCCGATGCGATCGAGGCGGCGTGGGCCTCGGGCGTGGGGCACGGGGCCCTGCACCCACGCGACATTTTCGTCCTAACAGCCGCGCGCGACAACTCGCCTGGCGCGACGCGTCTGCGCGTAGCCGGATTTGGCGTGGTTCCTGCCCTGGAATCACTGCGTATCGGGGCACCAATTCGTCGGCCGTACACCGCGCCGGAACGGGTCGAGGGCGGTGCCTGGGACATCCGCGCGGATGTGTACTCGCTGGCGGTCATTGCCCACGAACTCCTGACGGGACGCCGGCCGGGCGGAGCCGACGAGCAGGCAAGCGCGTTGACTACCGGGACGTCGGACGACCTGCGCGTTGCGATCAGGCAGGCGCTCTCTGGCGGGTTGGCCGCAGACCCTGGGCTGCGGTTTGCCACACCGGCCGCGTTTGTTGAGGCGTTGACCACGGGAGCGGAGGTGGGACCGGTCGTGATACCGCGGGGGCATACGCCATCGTTCTTGGATGTGGCGCCGGAGCCTGAAGTGACCAGCACCATCGAGCCGGCGGCTCGCGACGAGCCTGTGCCCGCACTCGTCGCGCCGGTTGCGGCGCTGCCGGGGGCGATGTCTTTCCGACCCAAAGCGCTGCGTCGACCGTCTTTGCCGGATTTGGCCGCCTGGAGTGACGCGGCACCGTCGCGTGGCCGCGGGCTCATCGCCGCGATTGTCATCGCGTCGGCGTTGGCCGGCACAGGTTTGGGATACTGGTTGCGAGGACCGGCAGCGACACAGGGGCCTGCCGCGCAGGCCACGCCTTCGACGCGGCCTGATAGGGCCACCGACACAGACGTTCTCGTGGCCGCCACTGGCACTCCCGGTGCGGCTGCTGCGGTGACGGCCCCGGCTGTGACGCCTCCGGCGCCGGCGGCTGATGTTCGACGTGGCCGGCTGCTGGTGCGGTCGATACCGGCTGGCGCCCTGGTGTCGGTTAACGGGCGGGCCCGTGGCACCACGCCGGCCACGATTCGCAATCTGCCGTTTGGCACGTACAACATTGCGGTGTCGCGGTCTGGCTATCAACGGCGTGCGCAGCGGGTGACGGTCAGCAAGGGCGCCCCGGCGCGTGACATCACCGTGGAGTTGGTCAGCGCGGCTGCGTTGGCCCCAGTCGCGATCACCGGCGCGGTTTATGTTGAGACACGGCCGGCAGGCGCCTCCGTGTCCATCGACGGGCGATCGGTGGGAACGGCGCCGATGCGGGTGCCCGAGTTGGCGCCGGGTCCGCATAGGATTTCTGTGGACATGGCCGGGCACAAGAGCGTGACGACCACCGCCGTGGTGCGGGCCGGCCAGCAGACGCTAATACGCCTGTCGTTGGAGATTTCCGTAAGGTAGAGGGTTATGGACGCATTATTGGCGCTGGAGAACGGGAAGTGGTTTCGTGGGCGGTCTGCGGGTGCGGCGGCTGAGACCGCGGGCGAAGTGGTGTTCAACACGAGCCTGACCGGGTATCAGGAGGTCCTCACCGACCCGTCCTATGCCGGGCAGATCGTGACCATGACCTGTCCCGAGATCGGCAACTACGGTGTGAGCGAGGAGGACATTGAGTCTCGTACGCCGCAGATTGCCGGGTTCATCATTCGCAGCGAGTCGCCGATCGCCAGCAACTGGCGGTCGGAAGGCACGTTGCGCGACTACCTCGTGCGTCACGACATCGTGGCCATTGCCGACATCGACACGCGCGCGTTGACTCGTACGTTGCGCTCGGGTGGTGCGATGCGTGGCGTGATCGCCATCGGCAGCGGCTACAAGCCAGAGGATCTGGTGGAGCGCGCTCGTGCCATTCCGAAGATGGAAGGCACGGACCTCGTGCAGACGGTGACGTGTGCAGAGGCGTTTGACTGGTCCGGGGGCCCCGGACCCGACGGGTTCGTGGTGGCGCCCGGTCACAAGGGCACGCGGCCCCTGCGTGTCGCCGCCTATGACTTCGGCATGAAGTGGAACATTCTTCGCCGCCTGACGGCCCACGGCTGCCAGGTGCGCGTGTATCCGGCGACAGCTCCGGCCGGCGAGCTCCTTGCGTCGAAACCGGATGGAATTTTTCTCAGCAATGGCCCCGGAGACCCGGCCGTGCTCGACTACGCCATCACCAACACACGGGCGCTCGTGGAGGCCGGCGTGCCCATCTTCGGCATTTGTCTGGGCCATCAGGTGCTGGGCCTCGCGCTGGGCGCGCGCACGTTCAAGCTCAAGTTTGGTCATCGCGGCGGCAATCACCCGGTCAAGGAACTGAACTCCGGCAAGATTGAAATCACCTCGCAGAACCATGGGTTTGCGATCGCTTCCGAATCGATTCCTGCCGACGTGCAGGTCACGCACCTGAATCTGTACGACGGCACGATTGAAGGACTGCGTCACACCACGAAGCCCGTATTCTGCGTGCAATATCACCCTGAAGCGGCACCCGGGCCGCACGATGCCGACTATCTGTTTTCGCAGTTCGTGGATGCGATGGAAGCCACGGCCTGAGTCAAGCGATGCCCAAGCGTACAGATCTCAAACGTATCCTCGTCATCGGCTCCGGACCGATCGTCATCGGCCCGGCCTGT
>SXGR01129574.1_pt1 | contig 31802 bp, 26 predicted proteins | sample 3174711 | NCBI WGS metagenome assembly SXGR01 (sample SAMN11356860, study PRJNA531348) | freshwater metagenome | isolation source: freshwater sample F1-60 | place: China: Fuxian Lake, Yuxi | collected 2017-12-25 | reverse complement strand
GGAGATGGGTCCACTCATGAAATTAGCCGAGCGACACGGACTCTCTGTAATTGAGGACACGGCCCAAGCCATCGGTGCCGACTATCTAGACGCCGAAGGGCAGGCGCGCAAAGCGGGTACCCTGGGCACCATCGGGTGCACCTCTTTTTTTCCGAGCAAAAACTTGGGCTGCTACGGCGATGGGGGGGCCTTGTTTACCCACAACCCCGAGCTGGCCAATACCCTGCAGATGGTCTGCAACCACGGACAACGCATACAATACTATCACGATGAGGTAGGGGTGAACTCCCGACTAGACTCCATTCAAGCAGCCATTTTGAGGGCTAAATTGCCACACCTCGACCGCTACAATCGTTCACGAAATGAAGCCGCAATGTACTACAACCATGCATTTTCTCAGGTTGATTGGCTTAAATGCCCCTCTACAGCCCCGTGGTCGACCCATGTTTTTCACCAATATACCCTGCAGTTGACTTCCGGCGTATCGCGCGAGCAGCTCCGCGTCCACCTTTCCCATTTGGGCATCCCCCTTATGATTTATTATCCTGTTCCGCTCAACGAGCAAAAGGCCTACCAGCAAGCCGGTGAATATCCAGTCACACGCCGCTTATGCGACACAGTATTTTCACTTCCCATGCACAGCGAGCTAAGGCCTGACATTCAAGACCGAATTATTGAAGGAGTTTGCTCGTTCAAACCTTAAAAAAGAGAAATTGCACCCAATTAAATCGCACCCAAGCGTAGCTAACCGACAATGATAAGATGCGCCGCTAACCGGTGAAACTAAGAGGCGCCGCCTTTCGACCCCTGTTCCTCCAAATAGCGCAGCAAATCCTGTTCATCCATTCCCATCACCTGAATCATTTGACGGGCCTCCACGGCGCGGGGATGCAAAGGGTACTCATCGAGCACCCGCTGCAAAAATTCATTCGCTTTCTGCTGCTCGCTGATGTCGTTGTGCAGCATAAAGCCGGCGAAAAACAAAGCTTCCGGGGCTTGGGGCGATTTCGGGTAACGACGAACCAACAGGTCGAGCGCAGTACATGCATCCTGTACCCGATACATACCGCGCATCACATCTGCTGCTTTAAATAAATAATCGGGGCACTTAGGATCGTCCGGCCAACGCTCTTGATAGCGCAAATAGTCTTTGACGATCTGTGCGGCCGCAGCATCATTTAGGGCTACATCCTCATGGAGCAAAACCTTTTCCAAACTATCAATTCTACCCACGATGGTCTCCTGTGGCTCAGGAAGTTCGACCTTTTTCACACTCTTTTGCTGGCATGATGTTAATACCAGCCCGAAAATTGCCCATGATATGAGCCCTGCCCCAACAAAACGACTCATCGCTTAATGCAGACCGATTCCATAATAATAGAAGCCCATCTCACGCAATTCTTGGCGATCGTATTGGTTGCGACCATCAAACACCACGTGTCCACGCATTAGCTTCTTCACCACTTCAAAATTAGGCAACCTAAACTCGGGCCATTCCGTCACCAAAAGCAAGGCATCAGCATCCAAAAGAGCGTCGTATGGATCTTTTGCATAGGTGATGGTATCGGCCAATTGATGGCGTGCCTCCGCCATAGCCACCGGATCATAGGCGCGCACACAAGCCCCTCTCCTCAACAACTCTTGGATGATCACCACTGAGGGCGCCTCGCGCATGTCATCGGTCCTCGGTTTGAAACTAAGGCCCCACACAGCAAAATTTTTACCCCTCAGATCTTCGCCAAAATGACGCAAAACCTTGGTCGACAAGACCATTTTTTGATCCTCATTCACCGCTTCCACCGCATCTAAAATGCGCAAAGTATATTGGTGTTCGCGGCCTGTGCGGATCAACGCTTTAACGTCTTTCGGGAAACAACTTCCCCCATAGCCTACACCCGGATAAATAAATCGATGCCCAATCCGGGGATCACTCCCAATCCCTTTGCGCACCAAATTCACATCAGCACCCAACAACTCACACAGATTGGCGATGTCGTTCATGAAACTGATTTTGGTGGCCAACATGGCATTTGCCGCATATTTGGTCATTTCCGCTGAGGGAATATCCATGTACACCACCGGATGACCGTTGAGGGTAAATGGCTTATACAGTTTTCCCAACGTTTCTTCGGCTCGTTTCGAACTGGTGCCTACTACAATGCGATCGGGCTTCAAAAAATCCTCAATCGCAGCACCTTCCTTCAAAAACTCGGGGTTGGAAGCCACATCGAAACTTAGTTGCGCTTTGCGGGCCTCCAAAGCCTCCGCCAATGCCCTGCGCACTTTTTCACTGGTGCCCACCGGCACAGTCGATTTGGTGACTACCACCAAATAGTCGGTCATGTACTGACCAATCTCCTGGGCCACCGCCAAAACGTATTTCAAATCTGCACTACCATCCTCACCCGGCGGGGTACCTACCGCTATAAATGCTACTTCCGCACCCGGTAGCGCCTCAGCGAGGGATGTACCAAAGTGCAACCGTCCCTGTGCATGATTCCGCTTCACCATTTCTTCCAAACCAGGCTCATAGATCGGCATTACCCCATTTTTCAAGCCTTCAATCTTCTGTTGATCGATGTCGATACAAGTCACATCAATACCCACTTCGGCAAAACAAGTACCCGTAACCAGACCGACATATCCGGTGCCGACAACTACAATTTTCATGGTTTTAAAATTATCGACGCAAAAATACGGGAAAAAAACAAGTGTTTCAGTCCCGGTCCTGGCACAACTCCGTGAGTACTCCCGATGCCCCACGGGGATGGAGGAAGCATACCCACTTGCCATCGGCACCGGCCTTCGGCTCATTATTCAAAAGCTGAAAGCCCTCCTGATTTAATCGCTGCATTTCAGACCTTATATCCTCTACCGCATACGCAATATGATGCATGCCTTCACCCCGCTTTTCCAAAAAAAGAGCGATGGGACCATCAGCCCTTCTGCTTTCCAATAGCTCGATTTTATTGGGCCCACACTGCAAAAAGGCGGTTTCCACACCCTCACTTTCTACAACTTCACGTTTGTAGACCCGACTGCCCATCAGGCGCTCGTAGCGGGGAATGGCCTCCTCCAGGCTACGGACCGCAATCCCGATGTGTTCAATTTTCTTGAAATAGGGTGATGCGGAGTCACTCATAGTCTATCGCGCTTTGACTTGAATTGATGAACCCGTTTCCCGCTGAACAGGTTTCCCGCTGAACAGGTGTCCAAATGAGCGTTCGTTTTGATCAGCAGGCGTTTGATCAACGCAGATAGGATTAGCGTGCGCCCGAAGGCTCTGATTTCACAAGGCGGCCGCTCAGAATCACGTCGCCCTTAGCCCCTTTAACTTCCCATTCCACCATGGCGCCAAATCCCGATGTTTGACCCCACTCTTGCCCTTGAACCGAACGAATCAACCGATTCCAGGGTGCCGAAATTGACTCAGTTGCCCAGCCTTCGAGCGTCACCCCACCATTCAGGGTTTGGGTCACGCTACGGCAAGCGAACCCCCCCACCGTTTTCACTGCTGTACCAAATTTCATATTTGTTGCTGGATCCAGCTCCGGGAGAGGCACTTCAACAGCTGGCCCTCCATCAACCCGAACATCCAGGGTACCGGACTCGCTACTGATATACTGTAGAGCAACAGCCTCTTTGCGTTCGATCACCACTTTACCCTCTTCTACAGTGATGTACACCGGCGTAGCGACTCCCCCGATCACCTGCTCATACAACAATGTGCCACGAAACGACTGCGCCCACGATTGCGCGCAAAAAAACAGCCCAATGGCCAATAAAAACAATTTTTGCATACCAGAACTTTAGCGGGCTAAGATAATGAAGAAAAATCGGGCTTTAATGTGAGGATCGGGTTTTACCAGTGAGGAAAAAAAGGCCTATGATAATGAGGAAAAATGATGAAACGGCAAATCCATGCGGGCTTTTAAATGCAATCGAAGGGGAGCATTGCAGGGGTGCAGCACAACCCTCATGCCCAAGTCAGCTGCCGTTTGCAGGTTTTCTTGATTGTCATCCACAAAAAGGGTCTCTTCCGGATGCCAGCCCTCCATTTCAAGAACACGCAAAAAAACATCAGCATTGGGTTTCCGCAAGCCCAAATGTTGTGAATAATAAATCCCATCAAAATAATCCGCTAATGCACATCCATCTGTACGCAAACGTAGTGTTTCCTCGAACGACACTCTATGCAGTTCATTGGTGTTGCTGAGTATTGCTGTTCGGAAGTTGCTGCGCAAACCTGATGCCCATTTCAAATCTTCTTCCGAAAAGCCACCCAAAATACCGTCCCATGCCCGCTCAATTTCAGATTCATCCACCTGATTATTGAGAAGCGAACGGACGTCTGTTAAAAAACGGGACGTCGATAAGCCACCCTGCTCGTAAAGATGATGTAGCTCCGCAAATTGAACACGCAAAAGCTCGCTGCTGATGCCCGAAGGACACCATCGAATCAACCACTGTTCGAAGCAATCAGTATGTACCGTTATAAACAGTCCCCCTAAATCGAACAGGATGTTCTTGAACAAATGTTCCAATGTTCATGCACGAACCCAAGAACCCACAGTTAACACTCGATTAGCGCTTAAATTCTTGAGCCTGTAGACGTAAACTAACGTATGGAGACTTGAAAATAGTCTTTATCCCAATGTTTCACAAATTCTGCATCCTTACGTGCCTTTTCTCTATACGATCCACTCAATGCAACGGCGCGGGTCAAACTTGTGGTCATCATATCGCGGTTATCCATTCGAGAGCCTAAAATCGCCCTCAGATAGAAATACGCTGCATCTTTATCAGTAATTTTTTCCAAAGCAGCGGAAGCACCAGCATAGTTTTCCGCTAGAACCAAGGCTAAAACTTTATTGTAGGAATCTTCAGCCCGCGCCATTCGATTGCCAGCCGTTGCCCAATCACCCAAAGGAATGGCGCATAAGCCCTGGTTGTAATCAACTTGAGCTCCAGCCCTTGCTGCCTGCGCAAACTGGGAAGATGCTGTCCGGTAGTTTCTTTTTGATGCTGCCAAAACACCAAGGTTATTCAGTACCTCAGCGGAATTAGGGGATAATTTAGATGCTTGATCCATCAGACGGGCGGCTTCATCCATGTTGCCATTACGAATATTCCATGCCGCTAGATTGTTGTAACCCACGTAGGAACTCGGAAAATCTACGATGAGCTGATCTAATTTAGCCTTTTCAGCAGCCTCGGGAGTCATAGCTGCCAAGGCCTCTTCACGGGCTTTTTTGGCTGGATCAAAATCTACCACATACTCGATTTGTGTTCTACGGAGTGTTGGTAAAAATTTATCCGCCAAGACCTTATACGAAGTACCCATTTTCTTTAGAGACTTTTGCTTATCTAAATTGCTTCCAGAACCCTGAATGACTGACATCATTTTGGAGTTATCAGATAAATCACCCGATGAACGAATAGCCGACGCTAGAGCCATCCAATCCTCTGTTTGGCTCTGCTGCTCATAAGGGAGCTTTTCAACCAGCCACTCACTGGCCTTTTGCCTTTTATTCTTTGTCTTACGATCCAATGTTTTAGACATCATGTTGGCAACACTCTCTGCCCGCTGTTCAGCCAATACATTATTCTTATCGAGTTTACCATCAGGCGAAGCATACCCTTGAACACGCACACGACCCATGACCGGCCTGTTCTTCAGTTCTCCCAAAAATGCTTGAACATCGCTTTTATCTGACTCATTTTTCTTGATGTTGGATTTGTTGATATCAAAAAATACAACAGCAGTGGCTGGAGGAACTGGCTTCGGCTTGGGCTCTGTAGCGCTCAAGACTTTAAAATCTGGTCGAAATAAATTTTGAGTGGTAATCGTGGCATTGGCTACCTGAACATCAGGGAACTGCTTCGACTTTTTCTTGACGGTTGCCTCAGTCCTAACAACTATTTTAGAGTTTTCAAATTCAGGTTTGTAGGGTAACGCATAACCCTTCGATTTGCGAATTCCATTTTCGAACGGGACAGTAATGCCCTTTTCCTTCGATTTCTCACCAACATAATCTATTTGATCCAAAACAGTTTCGCCAGAAGGAGAAACCAAAACCAACTTGGTCTTCAGCATTCCCTTTTTATGGAAAAACTTATTCGGGATGCTCAACCGCGACTCCATATTTACAGAATCCCCTTTAAGAACCCATACTGCAGGCGACATTTTGTAATCGAGCATTTCAGGCTGCTCCAGCATTTTTATGGAACAAGACGTTGCAGCAAAAATGATTGCGGCCGACACTAAGGTCAATTTGTGGCCAAACGTGGTGAATAAATTCATATGAACAGAGGTTTTATTAATGTATCTGATGAACATTGGGCAATAAAAACGCAAATATAGGCGCAAAAATTGTCAAGGCATCTTTATGATGCCGAAACTATATTAGTTGTTCGGGGGTATTTCTGAGCCAACATACGCAACACCGTTTCCGTGGCCTCCTCGCCCTTGTGCCCCTGAGATCCTCCAATCCGATCGCGTGCTTGTGCCTCATTGAGTACGGTGAGCACGCCAAAAGCCACGGGCACACCTGTCGAGAGCCCAACCTGCATTAAACCTGTAGAGACGGCCTGACTGATATATTCAAAATGAGGGGTTTCGCCTTTTATGAGACAGCCCAGCGCTACAACTGCATCCACTTGATGGTGTTCAATGAGCCAGCGGGCTCCAAGGGGGAGTTCGAAACTACCGGGCACATTCATTTCGACGAGTTGATCGCTTTTGAAACCATGCTCCAACCACACGCGTTGTGCACCAGCTGTCAGTTCATCAGTGATTTGACTGTTCCACTCCGCCTTTACCAAGCCGAGTTTGAGAGAAGCGCGTTGCTGGGTACTAAAATCAATCGCTTTCCTGCCCTGGGCACCAGAGATTCCTGACATTATACCCCTCGGGCCTTAAGGCGGGCAATAAACTTTTCAGCACCCGAGCCTTCAGTGCTCAATGGATACTCCTTCTGTAGTCGTTCATAGAGTTCCAATGCCTTTTTATTTTTGCCCATACTTTCCGTCAACTCTGCTGCACGCGCCAAATAAATGGGCGATGTAAACTCGTTTTGGTAGTCGCCTGCTGCCTTAACATAAAGTTCCGCTGCTTTTTCTTTATCGCCTTTCTCTAAATAGGCATCCGCTGTAGCTCCCTTTGCGACACTTGCCAGCAACACGTCGTCGGAAGAAAACTTCTCGAGCCAACGAATGGCCTCTTCGTATTCGCCCTGACTTAAATAGGAAACACCTAAGTAATAACGTGCCAATCGACCTGCATCCGTCCACGAATAGTCTGATTCAATCTCCAGAAATCCTGGAAAATTACCATCGCCATTGATGGCCAATGATAGAGAATCGTTCTCAAAATATCGCTCGGCCATATACATCATATTCTGCGCTTCTTCCTGTCTATTTGGGAGAAATACACCGAATACGCCATAGATAGATCCGGCCAATACCAAAAGTATGATGCCCGATGGAACAATCTTGCTCTTGTTGGCTTGAAAAAAGTCTGTGGTTTTACTCAAGGTTTCCTGTACATCCAGGTTATCCAATCCAAAATCGAGTGGATTGCCGCCGTCTTTATTTGGGTTTGACATATTGGGTTGATTCGGGTTTTTAATAGGGTTGGAAAGGGTTCGCCAAAGAGATAACTTAATTGGTTATAAATGGGTAATCGCTTTGTTGATAAACATCTGTGTAGAGTTCGTGGACTTCGGGCCAAGGTGATTGCTCGGCGAATTCAACGGCTTCGGCCACGGATGCTTCTATGGCTGCATCGATGGCATCGAGATCAGACTCTTTGGCGAATTTCTTTGAAAGAATGGTCGCCCGGACCTCAGCGATGGGGTCGCGACTTCTGTAGTCCTCTACTTCTTCTTTGGTTCTGTATTTTGCGGGATCACTCATGGAATGTCCGCGGTAGCGATACGTCCTGATTTCCAGGAAGGTGGGGCCATCACCTTTGCGGGCACGATCGACCGCTTCTTGCATGGCTTCATGAACCGCCTCACAGCTCATGCCGTCGACCCATGTCGAGGGCATATCATAGGCACTGCCCATCTTGTAGATATCGAGCAGGTTTGTAGTCCGCTCCAAAGATGTACCCATAGCGTAGTAGTTGTTTTCTACCACGAAGACAACGGGAAGCTTCCACAACATGGCCATATTGAAGGTTTCATGGAGTGCACCCTGGCGAACAGCGCCATCGCCCATATAGCATACATTCACCGCATCGGTTCCCTTGTATTGCTCAGCGAAGGCGATGCCTGCACCCAGTGGGATCTGCCCCCCAACGATTCCGTGGCCACCGAAATTTTTGAACTGCTTGCTGAACATATGCATCGAGCCGCCTTTTCCTTTGGAACATCCGGTGATTTTCCCATACAACTCTGCCATCACTGATCCAGGAGATAAACCACACGCCAATGCGTGGCCGTGGTCGCGATAGGCCGTAATCACAGAATCATCGCTGCGGATGACCGAATAGGTACCGGCCACCACTGCTTCTTGTCCGATATACAAATGACAAAACCCTTTGATTTTTTGCTGGCCATATAATTGGGCGCACTTCTCCTCGAAGCGACGAATCAATTGCATTTGTTCGTACCAACGCAGGTAGATTTCTTTCGATATTTTTGTCCGCGGCATGCTGGCAACCAATGATAAAAGGTGAAACAGGGCGCAAATATACATTGCTTTTCGATTTAAACGAATGAGAACGAGTTGAGCAGCATGAAATTGAAGCATTTAACCCTCGCCAACTTTAGGCTAACCGAACAGGCATCCTACGCCTTCGACGCGAAACTCACTGCCATTACGGGCGCCAATGGCAAGGGAAAAACCAATCTAATCGATGCGATCCATTATTTATGCTTGGCCCGAAGCTATTTTCATCCGCATGATGAACGATTGATGCGTTTTGGGGCGTCGTTTTTGTCGGTAGAGGGTCAATTTGATCGGTCAGGACACGCGTTTAGGGTCCATGGCGCGTGGCGCCCAGGTGAAAAGGGGTTTCGTTGCGACGGAAAGGCGTATGACCGCTTATCTGATCATATAGGCAGGTTTCCAGCGGTAATGATTGCACCCGTAGACATCAACCTCATCCACGAGGGTGGGGAGCAAAGGCGAAGACTTATGGACCTCACCCTCGCTCAGGAAGATCCCAAATACCTCGAAGAATTGAGTCGCTACAACCGGCTGTTGCGTCAAAAACAAGCAGTTTTGCGTGGCTGGCAAACCACAGGAATGGGCAACGAGGATTTGTTGCGGGTGCTCTCCGAGCAAATGCGACCCTTGAATTTGAGCCTCTTTAATCGCCGAAGTAAATGGGCTCAGGAAATGGCCACTTTGTTGATCGACCATTACCAACATATATCGGATGGACGAGAAGTTCCGTCGCTCGTATACAAATCGGGCTGGCCTTTTGTTACTGAATCTAGAGTTGCTGGGGATCGGGTTGAGTTATTGTCAATGGCGACCGAACCAATGCAATTGCATACGGAGCACATGCTGCACCAAGAAAAAAATAGCGGTCGATGTCTATGGGGAGTACACCGCGACGACCTTCAGTTTCTTCTGGACGGGCATCCGTTGAGGCCACATGCATCGCAAGGTCAACAAAAGAGCTTTGTAATTAGCCTCAAACTGGCACAGGCTGAACTCATTCGACAAGCTACGGGCACACAACCTTTACTGCTGCTCGATGATGTATTCGAAAAACTCGATGAACAACGGGTAGCTGCTTTGCTTGAACGGGTTTCTAACAAACCCTACCATCAAGTATTCATTACCCATACCGAAGAGGACCGGGTGCGTGCCTTGCTCGGCAACAAAGCGGATGTTGATTATATTAAGTTGTAATTTTGGATGGGACATTAAGGTGATTTCATACATCGTTGCGCATGAGGGCTTTGAATTGACCTATATTTGCACAACAGAATAGAAAATTTACTATGCCAAGAGTGTTGATTACTGGAGCTGCCGGATTTTTGGGCTCTCATCTATCGGATCGGTTTATTCGTGAGGGATATCGGGTTGTGGGGATGGACAACCTCATTACGGGTGATTTACGCAACATTGCGCACTTGATGAAACAGGAGGAATTCGAGTTCTACCACCATGATGTGAGCAAGTTTGTGCATGTTGCCGGACCGATTGATGAAATCCTGCATTTCGCCTCGCCAGCGAGTCCAATCGATTATCTAAAAATACCGATTCAAACCTTGAAGGTTGGCTCATTGGGCACCCATAATCTGTTGGGACTTGCCCGGGAGAAAAAGGCACGTATTTTGGTAGCTTCCACATCAGAAATTTATGGTGATCCGTTGGTACACCCTCAAAATGAGTCGTACTGGGGCAACGTGAACCCAGTGGGTCCACGTGGGGTCTACGACGAGGCTAAGCGCTTTCAAGAGGCCATCACCATGGCCTACCACACCTACCACGGCCTGGAAACACGCATCGTGCGCATTTTCAACACCTATGGTCCGCGCATGCGCCTCAACGACGGACGGGCCCTTCCGGCTTTTATCGGGCAAGCCCTCCGCGGTGAAGACATCACCGTTTTTGGCGATGGATCACAAACCCGTTCTTTTTGTTATGTGGATGACCTGGTGGAGGGGATTTTCCGCCTGCTCAAAAGCGACTATGCAGGCCCGGTGAACATCGGTAATCCAGTAGAAATTACCATTCGGGATTTCGCAGAAGAGATCATTGGTCTCACCGGAACTTCTCAGAAAATTGTGTACAAGCCTCTTCCCGCTGATGATCCGAAGCAAAGGAAACCCGACATCAGCCTGGCAAAAAGGTTATTGAACTGGGAGCCGAAGGTGGATCGGGCCGATGGACTGCGAATCACCTACGATTATTTCCGGTCGCTTCCGGAAGAGGAACTTTACAAGGAGGCACATGGACGAACATTCGAACGAAAGTGATTTAGCGGATGGGTTCGGGGCAATAGAACCCAACCCCACCGAATACTCGGGATCTACCGACTACTCTGGTCTTCCTCGTGTAAAACGGCCTTGGCCGCCGCCGGGCTACAAAGCCGCTTCCGAATTACCCCGCCTGTGGTATGCCGTTTGTACCCGCCCCCGTTTTGAGAAAAAAACCCGTGTATTCCTGGAGCGAGAAGAAATCCCCAATTGGCTGCCTCTTCAACGCAGTCAGCGGCAATGGAGCGACCGCAAAAAAATGGTCGATGCCCCGGTATTTAACTCCTATATTTTTGTTCACATTACAGAAAATGAGTTTTACAAAACCCTCAATACCTACGGTGTAAGTCGATTCGTCTACTACAACGGAAAGCCGGCAGTAGTGCCCGACCGGGATATCGACTTTTTAAGACGGGTATTTGATGAGGGCTATATGATAGAGGCACGACCCATTTCCTTTCAACTCGGTATGCGGGTTCGGATTACGCGGGGTGCTTTTGCAGGCCGCGAAGGTATTTTGGTGGCGGAGGGCAATAGACAGCGTTTCAGGGTAGATTTGAAGCAGATTGGACAGTCGATCTTGTTCGACTTTACCCCAGATGCGTTGGAACCTATTGAGGCCGGGCTGGATGAGTCCATCAACAACAGCTCTACCGAATAACTTTTGCCAGGGTTCAACAGGCATCATGTGCCATTCGATGGCCTCTCTTTTTCAACCCTCGAAATTTCATGTGGTTTTGGGTGGGTTTGGCTATATTTGCACCCCGATTGGTGTTATGCGATTCAAGGGCCCTTAGCTCAGTCGGTTAGAGCGTCTGACTCATAATCAGGTGGTCGTAGGTTCGAGCCCTACAGGGCCCACGTGAGATCAAAAAGCTGCTGCGATTCGTGGCGGCTTTTTTTATGGATGGTATGTCTGGCGCACTGTGTACCTGAGGCTCTTGCATCCCAAGATACCCCCAAATTTGGGAGGTCAAATATGCTGGATTACATTTCGTTCATCAAATCATCAGTTCCCATGGGATACGTTCTCCGTTCTAAAACCCTGCGACTGGGATACGTTCTCCGTTCTAAAACCCAATTAGGATTCTGAATCCTGTGTTACGACGCCTGAGGCTGTCGAATGATATAAATCCATCGATTCCTATCGCCTGGAAGGGTGTAAGAATGCTGTAACCTAGTTCAAGGTGCCTAAGTCGATCGGTCATGAGCCCGGACACAAAAACTTCCTCCCCCAATCCGATTCGATTCAGCGCTTCAATGCGATTCAGCAGCATTCTACCGGTGCTGAACCGCATGAATGCTGTTGCCCATGGGCCTGTCGTGCTGTTGGCATAGATGTCCAAATCGCGGAAACGGTTGTCGCCCCGGTTCTGCACACGCGATAATAGCCCATTAAAATGCCTGAAATCAATGAGCTGCGCCGGTCTTCGGAGAAATACTCCACCGTCGATTTGTAGCCTAAAGTTTCGTCCTCCTGCTAAGTTAGGCGACCAGCGCATACCTGAATAGACTTCTGCAAAGCGCTTTCCGTAATAAGAACCCAACGGACTATCGACAGGCCAACCGGCAATAATACGGCCACTCCTAATGCCGGCCAAAAATTCGGGAAAGCCTGATGATTCCCATCGGGTTCGACCATTGTAGCGCGACAAGCGCGTGCCTGGCATCCACAGTACCCCCACATCCAACAACAGTGCGTCGTGTGCGGTGAAATTCGTTTCCCCGGGACGTTCTTGATTATTTGGGTGATTGGGGGCGAGCCCTCCTCGGATCAGGTAGTTGGGTAATCGATCGAGGTTTTCCAAGGCAGATCTTCGGTGCCAAGCGCTGCTGATGTTCCACTTCCAATCTGCGGAGGCACGAAAGCTGGCACGCACTTCAAAAGCTGTTAGGTCATAGAGATTCAGTAAATTTTGTCCGTCGAATAACGTCCTCGTGAGGTTTGTGGAGGGCGAAACCGGCTCAACGCTGTTGTATTGCGCTACCCTTCGTCCACCTGATATCATGACCTGGTGCCCGCCGAAGTTATGGCTATGGCTTGCATAAAACAATAATCGATCTCTTCCGAAGGAATACCGCAAATCGACTCGTGTGGTGTGCTCGTTTTCCGGTTTGCGTTTATCGCTGTAGGATATAGAGGATTTCAGCACCCAACCTTCTACCGTATTGAAAATGTCGCCTCTACGAAGTCCGCTCACCAAGCCGCGCAAGGCCCATTCCTGAGAGTATTGTCCGTCTTCGGTTCGCTTCCCTATCCGGTAGTCGTGTCCTGTTAACACTTGATGCCAACGAAAACGGGGCAATTCTTTCAGGCTATCACGTTGCCATTTGTCATATTGTATTTCGTAGAGCGAATCCGCCACTTTGTAGGCCGTAACTTCTTCGGCCTCGAGAGGCAGCATTCTCAACTGAGTCCACAAAGAATCTGGGCTCCTCGATGCATTGCTGTCGATTTTGTAGGTGTAGTCGCGCCCCGTTATGCCCGCCTCCTCTGAATCGACTGAACCTATGTGCGCCGTGTCGTTCATTTGTTGGATCATTTTCCTGACCGCTCTTTGTGTTTGCCGATTGGCCTTTACCCCTTCTGTTTCATCCGTATCAGCTGTTCTGTTGTGCGTTGTCCGGCTGGTGTCGGTATTGTTTCTCCTTATGTTGGTTTTGCTTCTGCTGTTTTGGCTCCCTTCTGTTCCACGATTCGAATTGGGGGCACCCGCGCCGACTGATCCCGACTTTCCACTTTTTACCCGCACAGCATTGGTGTTGCCCGAAGCCAACTTTTCATCCCCATTGCGCATATGGGATCCCGCTGAACGCTGAAAAATTAAGGTATCTACTTGCAAGCGATATTGTCTCAGCGATGTAACATAGCGCATATCGCCTGAAACACCTAAAAATGTGGCCTTCAGTTTGATTTCCTGGGTAGATGGCATCCACCAGCCCTGCACGGGCTGATACTGTTGGTTGACCGAATAGCTGATGCCATTGTCGTCGGTAAAGCTCAGGTTGATTGCGTAGATTCCCATGTGGGGCTCACGGAGGTAGAGATCGCCTTTGAAGAGGAAGGGTAGCTTTGAACGGGGTTCAACCTCGATTCGGTGTATGGCTTGCTCCCCTTGCCGACTCTCTCCTCGGTATCGAAAACGGTAGTGTGTAAATGAATTGGGTGCTAACGGCGATATGATTTCCCCGTTTCGGGGCCTATATAAATTGAATTGGGAGTATCTTATTTGGTTTTCAGTTCCGGGTGGTAGGCTCGAGCGCATGGAGCGTACCTGCTCGGTGAATGTTGCTGGTGCCTTGTAGCGTAGGTCGCTCATCGACTCCAACACATAAGACGTTCCTACCTTAAAATTCTCCTTTTCGATCGCCTTGCGCATCAGATATGGAGCTGAACGTATTTGGAAGGTGCCCTTCACATAACTCTGAGCGGTGTAGGACTGAAGTGCCTGGATGTGAAGGGGTGCATTACGCACAGCACGCCGCATGAGTGCATAGGCCGGATCTTCTGCGCCTGCCTTTACTTTCACCTCTTGTAGATTAAAAACTTGGGGCGCTAATACAAATTTGGTTTGAAGACCCGCTCGCCCTATGCTTATGGATGCGATTTTTGGCTCATAGCCCAGGTAGTGGATCTGTACACGATACGAACCCGTGTCGAGATCCACTTCGAATCGCCCTTGTTCGTTGCTCATGGTGCCCACAGCCCCGGGCGTTATTTGTAGGCTCGCGAATGCCAATGGCTTACCGGCAGCATCTGTGATTTGTCCGCTCAATCGCCCTTTTCCCGCTGATGGGGTTTGATGGCGATAGGCCGCCTCTTTCGGTTGGATTGATTGAGCCGGTTGGGTTGCCTGTGCCGGTTGGGTTGCCTGTGCCTGCTGGGTTGCCTGTGCCTGTTGGGTTGCCTGTGCCGGTTGGGTTGCCTGTGCCTGCTGGGTTGCCTGTGCCTGCTGGGTTGCCTGTGCCTGCTGGGTTGATTGAGAATAAGACCGATATGGATAAGTAGATATTTCTATTATCAATATAATATATGTAAAAATGTATAGCCATTCTTTTTTGATCGTTTTTCGGGCCGAATGGCTTTTAAATAGCGGTTGAAGCACAGGGTGGAATATGATGTGGGGGTGGCAATCAACAAATATCGGTGCTTTGATGGAACGAGGATTCATCTTATCCTTGTGTTCGCTTATGACAAGATGTTCATCAAAGTCATGGCATTCGCTAAATTTGCAGGGAACGTTAAGGACAAAGGATTGGACAAAGAAATAAAGAAATAGGGTTGGCGTAAAAATGAATGAGCATGAACCTGCGATCGATTCTTTATTTCTTCTCCTTTAACGCACTGATGATGACACACCTTCATGCTCAGTCAACAGAAACCTACCCGAAGCCCCTACCATTCGGTTGTGTTCGTCCGATCGGCTGGTTGCAACAACAAATGCAACGTGATCTCGATCAACTGGTGGGGCGCCTCCCCGAACGTGTTCCTGATTTGTTTGCGGAGGACATCTACCACAGCGAACGCCTGCACCGCCATAGCCGTTCACGTAATTTGGGCAACCTCAAAGAGGGCGATGTTGATGGGGAAGAGCAGTACAAATGGTGGAACAGCGAAACGCAGTCGAATTCCTGGGATGCCATCATCAGACATGCACACCTTTTGGATGAGAAAGCAACCTTAGAGCGGGTGCGGGTCTATGTGGATGGGAAATTGAAGAGTCAGGACCCCGACGGCTACTTAGGTATTTATACCCCCGATACCCGATACGATTTTCACAGCGAAAACGGCGAGTTATGGGCCAAAACAACGCTCTGGCGAGGTCTTCTGGCGCATTATGAAGCCACTTCTGATGAGCAGGTGCTGAACAGGGTGATCGAAGCGGTTGATAACATGATGTTGAACTACCCCATGCATGCTTCCAGTCCGTTCAGCAGTGGAAATGGATTTAATGCCGGGGTATCGCACGGACTCACCTGCACAGATGTGCTCGATCGCCTGCACTTGCTCACGGGCGACACACGCTATCCGGCCTATGCGGCCTTTCTCTATGATGATTACTCATCGACCCACCAATCGGAGTGTGATGCGCAATTGCCCAATATTCTGAAGGTCAATTACCGGCACCGTTCTCATGGTGTGCATACCTATGAGCAGCTCAGGCCCTTGTTGGTGGCCCGATATGCCCGTCCGGACAGACCCGAACTCGCCGAAGCACTGACAGTCTACACCGAGCGCATTCGTTCTTCGCTTACCCCCTCAGGCGGGCCCATTGGTGATGAATGGATCGGTGGACGTACGCCTGATGCCACTGAAACCGGCTACGAATATTGTTCCATCCACGAACTGGTCGATTCCTACGGGTTGTTGCTTCAAAAATCGGGCGACCCGCATTGGGCTGATGCCTTAGAGCATGTCTTTTTCAATGCAGCACAGGGGGCTCGGCATCCGCAGCACTCAGCTATTGCCTATTTAAAGACCGATAATTCATACGCAATGACGGGAACGCGGAACGGATTTGAAGAGTCCGATCGCAAACAAACACGCTACAAATATTCGGCAGTGCACCAGGATGTGGCTGTATGCTGTGCACCCAACGCGGGGCGTATCGCCCCCAGCTACACAGCGAATGCCTGGATGCGTACGGGCCGCGACACCCTCACGGCTTACCTTTTAGGGCCCACGCATCTGCAAACAGAAATAAACGGAACCTCCGTCCACATTCGAAACGAAAGTAAATACCCTTTCGACCCGCTCCTTCTTCGGCTTAAAGTGACTGCGGAAAAACCGGTCGCATTTAGCCTACGCGTTCGAATTCCCGATTGGGCCACCGGCGTTCAGTCTCCATCAACCTACACCAAAAGTGACGGATTCATGACCTTTCACAAGAATTGGGCGGGAGCGGACGAGGTTGTGATTCGCTTCGAAGCGGAACCCAAGGTTCTCTCGGATGATAAGGGTGATGCCTACTTCCAATACGGTGCGCTCTTGTATGCACTCCCGATTGAGGGACGCGAAATTCTCGGCAAGGAATACCCGGGGGGGTGCTTTGATCGAATGTATGAGCCGTTGGAGGCTATTTCTGCCACAGATTCGGCGCCCTGGCTTTATTTAGGGGGTCAACCCAGGCTCGAGCGGGGTGGACTCAGCGTGCGACTCAGGCGAAAAGGAACGGAGATTGACGCGTATGAACTATTGGTTCCTATGGGCCGCACCATCTTGCGCCAGCTTACATTCCCGCGGCTGTAGTCGCAATGCCCCTACTTTAATACCAGGCTGCAAAACATGGGGTGGCTTCTGGGGATGCGGAAGGAGGGCAATTGGCGTGCGTATAGTCCGTATACTGCCTGAAGATACGTTTTTGTGCATCGAAAATGATCGGGCCAAGCGTTGTTGGATAGATAAAACGCCATTTCGAAGCTGCTTTGGGGATCTGCATAATCCTGTTTCGAGCCCAGGCCTCCTCGCTCATGAGTGGACACCATGTTTGGATCATTTCCACTATGGTGGACTGTAGCATCGGCATTGTGGGACAGCAATTCCGGAGTAATGAATACTCCATCCGCGAAACTCAGCCGACTTCCGGGCTGGTAGGTGGTGGCATCCACAGAAAAACCCAGCCAACCCGACAAATCGGTGAGTATCGCTAAAACCAGTTCTGCTGTAGTTCCAACGCCCATGAGGGCCTCCATTCGATCCACCAGCCAATCGAACAAATCGGGCTGCGGATCGTGATCGTGTACGGCTTGAGCGAGTATCTCGGCTATGAGGCCCGATCCAAGCAGTTGTTCTGCCGTTCCATACCCGCCCCTGCCGTAGGGCAGGAGTTGCATCTCCGACACCCTTTGCAGATCGGAATCGGGCCTGTGATACACCTCTGCCTCCATCAGCGCCATGGGGTGCAACATAGCCGGTGTTATGCGTGACTTCTTGCTTCGTATGCCGTGAAGCATATAAGAATAGGCCCCCAATTCGCGCGTGAAAAACCGAGCCACTATAGCATGCTCACCATAAGGTGTGCAGCGCAACACCAGAATACGGGTTTTGGTGAGCATCCTTGACCTGATCTTTTATCGGATCACCACCACTTTCGAAGCGTAGGTGTCTTCACCCAGATCGGTAGAAGAATACACCAAGTATACCCCTGACGGCACCAAGTCACCATCGAGTGTTCGTTGGTTCCAGCTGATTTGTCCGCCGTCCGCACGTGTTTGGTAGAGAAGCGAGCCCCGAATGTCGGTAATCTTGATCCAGGCGTCTGTAGGAAGTCCACGCACCGACACAAAGCCTTCAAAACCTGGCTCTACCGGATTGGGGAAAACCTTTACATTGTTGTGCACTTGCCCGCCCTCGGTGGCTGTTGAACGATAGGAGATGAGTCCTTGGTCGGTTCCCACGAAAACCTCCCCTGTTGAAGGATGGATGGAGATCGACAAAATAACATTTGACAGTATTGGACTGTTTTGGGTGGTGAAATGGTGGATCTGACGCGTGCCATCGGGCGAAAAACACCACAATCCGTTGGTGGTGCCGAACCACTTGCGGTCTGCCCCATCAACAGCCAATGCGGTGATGACCTCATTTCCCAAAAGGAAGCCAACAAATTGCTCTTGCTGTATTTTGATGCGTTGGGCATCGAATGTGGTGCGAAACACAGCGTTTGGATTGTAGAAGAGGGCTGGACCCTCGTTGGTGCCAATCCAAAAAGTGCCGCTCCGATCCGAAACCATTGCATTCACCCCGGCACTGGGTAGACCCCCTTGACCTGGTGCTGCGAGTACGGATACAAAGCTTGGTCCATTGGCCTCGAGTACGATAAGTCCACCCGCCCGCATCCTGATCCACTTATTGCCCGATACATCCACCCGGATTTCGCGAACTTCATTGGCCGTTCCGAGTGAGTAGCTTTCCCAAGTTCCGTTTCGTCGGCGCACCGAAACGGGCCGTCCGGCGCCGTAGTTTGTGACCCATAAATTACCTTGTTCATCGAAATCCATCCCCCCGATTCGGACAGAACCTACTCCATTGCTGCCCACACTACCTGATATATATTGTAGGGTGGAATTGGATGGATTGTAGGCCATCTGAAAGCGTCCGTCGATCAATTCGATCAGTCCGGCTCCCCAAGTGGCCAAAAACATACGGTTGCTTTGGAAAGGGTCGTAAATGGCCTGCATGACATCCACCAATGGAAAATCGCCTGAGATAAGCGAATCGGGTAGGCCGGGGATGTTGTATCGACTGAGGCGCGACCATTTCTCTTGGGCAAAGACCAGGCAACCGTCGCTGTTGTAGCGAGGTTCGAGCGTGGTCTTTACCCCTCCTGTGGCGACTAAAACGCCGGCATCTTGGGCGGAAATTTGCAGGGCATTGTCGCTGAATGGACCCTCGGGTAGTATGCGCTGACCAAATCCTTCAAAAAAGCGAAATAAACCGCCGCCTTTATCGGCCATCCATAGATTAGCCCCCGAACGAATGGCCATCACAGGGCGCACAATATCGTCGTTGGCGAAGGTGAATGTTCGTTGTTGCCAATCTGCACTCAGACTGTGGACCCTAAACACATTGGTAATCTGGAGTTGCCCATTGCGTGATTCGAGCCCTGTATTGGCAAAGCCAGTATCGAGCCTGATGGCGGACCACACACCATTGTTGAAGCGCATCAGTGAGTCACCCAAAATGGTGGCTACACTTCCAGCAAAATAGGCCACATGCTTCAGTGCCTGGCCGCGCAGGGTAGGCTCGAACTGCCAAGCGTTGAAATTGGACAGGTTGGGCTCATTGAGGGAGGCTACCAGGAGCCCGCTGTCGGTGGCGGCGTAGAACGATTCACCATCGTCGGTCAACCCATATACGGGCAGCTTGCTTCCGCCCGGCCCCACCACGAATGTATTGCGTATTTCTTCGCGTTCAAGATCCAACTCCACGATTCCAAAGCTGCAACTGAGGTAGGCAAAACGCCCACGCAGATGGATGTTGTTGATGTTTTTGAGACCGATAATTTGGTTGCTGCGAAAGATATCGTCGATTAGACGGTATTGACCATCCCGAAACAGATCGATCCGTCCGGATGCATAGCCAATCAACATGGTCTTGTATTCTTCGCTGTAGCGCATGCTCAGAATGTTCTGATCGTTCATGCCGTCGATGCGCGACCGAATTTGAATCGATTGGTCGTCGAGATCATAGAGGAACAGCCCGTGCTCGGTGCCGCACCAAACCGCTTCTGAAGTCACTTCAAGGCAAGTAGCCGAACTGTAGGGTAAATGCGTCCGCCATTGTCCGACCGGAACCTGAGCCATGGCGGACGGAAGAAAATGGATAAACCAAAGCGTGCATAAAAGCAAAAGCCAGCGTCTTCTGATGATTGAAATGGGTCCAATTTCGTTGATGTACATCATGAAAGAACGTCCTTTTCTGTGTGGATATTGTGTACCTTTGACCGAGTGAACGGTCAACCCGAGAGTTTTTAGGAATGAGCGACGGACTACACCACGAGTGCGGCATTGCCTTGCTTCGGTTGCGCAAGCCATTGTCATTTTTTCGGGAAAAATACGGAAACCCCTTCTATGGTTGGAATAAACTCTATCTTTTGATGGAGAAGCAGCACAACCGCGGACAGGACGGGGCGGGGGTTGCCAGCATTAAGCTTCATATGCGTCCGGGGCAGCGCTACATCAGCCGGGCCCGCAGCGTTTCGGCTCAGCCCATCCGCGAAATTTTTGACCGAATCTATGCGAATTTAGATGAGGTGAGGCGACAGGATCCAGCCCTTCCCAATGATTTAGAGGCGTTGAAATCTCGTCTCCCCTATTTCGGTGAATTGTTGTTGGGCCATCTGCGCTATGGTACACATGGCAAAAACAGCATTGAGACCTGTCACCCTTTTCTCCGCCAAAGCAACTGGCGAGCCCGGAACCTCGTGGTGGCGGGTAACTTCAACATGACCAACACCCCCGAGTTGTTTGGTCGACTTGTGGACCTGGGGCAACACCCCAAGGAGCGGGCCGATACGGTGACGGTCATGGAGAACATCGGTCATTTTTTAGATTTGGAGCATGAGGAGCTGGGGCGGCAATTCACAACAGAATCCGAAGACGCGCTCTGGGTGCAGTCGCAAATTGAGTCGGCGCTCGACTTGTCCAAGGTACTCTCCAAGGCTTCGCGGCATTGGGATGGGGGCTATGCGATGGCGGGTATGCTGGGGCACGGAGCCTCTTTTGTGTTACGTGATCCCGCGGGTATTCGTCCGGCATATTTCTATGCCAATGATGAGGTCGTGGCAGTGGCCTCCGAACGACCTCCGTTGTTCACCGCCTTTGGTGCACAGCCAAGCGATGTACAAGAAGTGCCTCCTGGTCATGCCCTCATCATCAATCCGGATGGCGGTTATGTACTGCATCGAATCCATGCCTCGGAAGAGGTAGAACGTCGATCATGTAGTTTTGAACGTATTTATTTTTCCAGGGGCAACGACCCCGACATCTATGCCGAGCGCAAAAAACTGGGGGCTTTGCTGGTGCCTCGGATTTTGGAGCACATCCAGCACGATTTCAGAAATACTGTTTTCAGTTACATCCCCAACACCGCAGAGGTGGCTTTCTATGGGATGATGGAAGAGTTGAACCGGCATCTGCAAGCAGATACCCTTAGGTTGTTGCAGGAGCGGGGCGCAGAAGCGAGCGAAGAAGAACGCACGGAGTGGGTGGGCCGCCGCGTACGCATGGAGAAAGTAGCCATTAAAGACGCCAAACTCCGTACGTTCATCACCGACGGACAGCAACGCGATGACCTGGTGGCGCATGTCTATGACACCACGCTTGGCATCATTCAAGCAGGGATCGACACTCTGGTGGTGGTAGACGATTCTATTGTTCGGGGCACAACCCTGCGGCAAAGCATCATTCGTACGCTGGCGCGACTGCAGCCCAAACGGATCGTGATCGTGAGCTCGGCCCCCCAAATTCGATATCCTGATTGCTACGGCATAGATATGAGTCGACTGGGCGAATTCATCGCCTTTCAGGCTGCTGTTTCGTTGTTGAAGGCAAGAAACCAATCCGCCTTATTGGAAGAAATCCATCAGCTGTGCAAAGAAAGTTTGTCGCAGCCCAACTTGCCCGCGATGAACGAAGTTTTGCGTGTTTATGAAGGCCTGAGCCGCGAGGAGCTCGAAGCTGAAATCGCTCGACTCATCACGCCTGTTGGATGTGACATACCGGTGGATGTCATCTACCAAGACCTTGCCGATCTGCACAAGGCTTGTCCGGCGCACCGGGGCGATTGGTATTTCAGCGGTCATTACCCCACACCGGGTGGGCATCGCGTGGCCAATCGCGCGTTCCTTCAATACATGAGTGGGGCCAACGGCCGTCCCTACTGATTGATTTGATTTCGACAGATTCTCATCTAAGTCAGCGGCCGAACGGGCTGCATAAAATCCTCATTTTTTACACTTTTGTAACGATTTTATGCCATTGATGAAAAGCTGAAGCCTGATTTTTTAAAAGAAATTTACCTGTAAAATGAATATAGGTAATCTGATCGATAAAATTCGGGAGAAGCGGGGGATGAGCAAAGCCGAGCTGGCTCGGCGACTGGAGGTGTCTCGGCCGACCATCGATCGGATCATTCATGGGGGTAAATGTGACCTTCAGTTGCTGCTCCGAATAGAAGAGATTCTCGACTATCCCTTCACAAAAGATACCTCCAAGATGAGCGAGGCTGATCTACAATATACATCCAATTTGGTTTTTGAGCCCCAAAATATGGATTCCACTTATGGCGAACTGATTAAGGAACGGCAAAAGAGAATCTTTTACCAGAAACGCTGCTACGAAATGGCTGATGAGATAGAAATTTACAAAAAACGATTGAAAAAGGACCTGAATCATCAGGGATAGGTTGTTGGGGCCGTGTAGTTCCCTTATTATTGCAGGCATGAATGTGAATTGGAAAAGTCTTGTACATATTGCTGGCAAGCATGGTCTTTTTCGGGTATTGTCGACCTCCCGCTCGGGCTACTTCATGGAATCGCTCAATGAACCCGGCAAACGGTTGTTTTTTTCGGCATCAACACGGGTTGCATCGTTGGGTGACATCATGCTGTTGACAAAATCGGGCGAAACTTCCTTGTCGGAGACCTACGAAAAGATGTGGGGAGATGCTTATTCGCCCGACCCCATCGATCCGCATCAAGCCAATGAAGAGGAGATCCGGTCGTTGTTTGCTCGGGTGGTGCCCGACTACGACGAGGCGCGGGTTTACCTCAGTGATATGCGCAAAATGCTGAGATGGTATGAATGGCTCCGACCATTGATGGCAGAGGGCAGCACAGAAACTTTGGGATAGGGCCAAAGATTGTTTCGAACTATTTCAAATACTACTTTATCGAAACAACGCGCGTATCAAATGCAATCGAATATCTTTTTTTTGGAGTCCGATCGCGCGTCACATAATGCATGAGCCAAGATGGAAAAATGACCAGCTTTTTATCTTGTGGATAGATAGTCATACTATCGGAGGTATATGCATTCCAATTCTCGATGAGTTCTGGCACGTTTTTTAGACGAGAAATGGGAGACGGACTTAAAATTTTTAAACCACCACATTCATCAGGATCGGCGTTCATTTGTGTATCGCTCAGATATAAACTTGCTGAAAAGAAGGACTCGGGATGCATATGCGGGGCATCAACATGCAGATTGTTGCCCACATTCGACCAAAAATGCGAAATCTCGAGTTGATAAGATCTTTTGTATCCCAATTCATAAAATACCTGATTGAATTTTCGGGTGACTTCATCTTTCATCTGCTCTATGGCAGGCGACGCTACATTCAGGCTCTCTTCGCGGCTTTGGTTGTTTCGTTTCACTCTAGATTCCCCCTCATCACAAAGCTTCCGTAATGCCTCACTATCGACTTGAATTGTTTCGACTGCCACAAATGAAGAAAATGCAAATTGTATCATAATGCTAAAATTTCATCACCATTTACGCTGATCATTCTGGTCGATCGACACCATACTTGTCGGAGAATTTCCGGTACAGTTCCTTCTGTTTGTCGCCTAGACTCATGCGTCGGCCATCGACGAAGGCATGGCTTAATTTGTTCCCCATCAATTCGAACGCGTCGCCCTCAGACACAAATAAGGTGGCGGATTTACCCACTTCCAAGCTGCCATAACGTGCGTCGACTCCCGTAATGCGTGCAGCATCGAGGGTGAGTGCGCGAACAGCCTCCTCATAGGGTAGGCCGTATCCGATGGCTTGCCCGGCTTGAAAAACCTGTACCCTTTGTTCCCACGCGCCATCGAGCGATAAGCTAAATGAAATGCCTGTGGAGTCGAGGAGGTAGGGAAGGCGGTAGCGTGCATCGACACGATCGCCGGCACGATTGGGAAGTGACTGCGTTCGGCCCAATACCACCATCACCCCGCGCGATTTCAACTCACCCAGGACCTCATCGGCCTCGGCTGCGCCCACCAAAACGGGCTTGATGCCGTAAGAGGCGAAAAAATTAAGGGCTGAGAGCATCCCCCGCGCCTCATCGACCCGAACGTATAAACGTGATTGTCCGTTAAAAAGAGGGCGCATCGATTCCAAAACGAGGTTGACATCGACTGATGAGGCTGCATCGCTGCCTTTTCGTACGTCCACGGGCTTGCGTGAGCGCGCGTAGGCGCGGGCGTCGTCGAACAATTGTGTGATCCGCTCTAGGGTTTGTTGGGTCGACTTCATCTGCTCTTCGGCGGGAGGTGCCCAAGGCGCATCATATACCCTGAGTGAAGGCCAGTTGACGTAGATCCCTTCATCGGCGGCCACCGCCGCATCCTCCCAATTCCAGGCATCCATTTGAACCACACTGGATCTGCCACTCACCAATCCCCCTTGTGGAGCAATTTGCTGGAGTAATACGCCCGTATTGCGCACGGTGGGAATCACTCGAGAGTCTGTATTATAGGCAATGAGCGCCCTAACATGGGGGTTGATGGCCCCTGTTTCGGCGTCATCGCGTGTTGCCCGAACTGCATCAATTTCGTTGAGGCCGAGAATGCTGTTGAATGCAAAAAATCCTGGGTATACGTGCGAACCTGATGCATCGATGATATCGGCTTGGGATGGGTCGAGCCGTATTTCAGCACCTGAACCGACATATTGAATGACACCATCGGAGAACCCGATTATTCCGGGGGATAAAACACCGCCGTTTCCCAGGTGCAAAGTGGCCCCCGTGATCCAAACAGCGCGCTTTTGTGGGGGGCCTGGGCTTGGAACAGATTCTTGGGCCGTGGCAGGGCGAACCTGGGACAGAAATCCGATAACAGCCAGCCAAAGGATGTACGGGGCTTTGATAATTGATAAATGAGGCACATTCATGGCGTTAAATCGTAGATGGGGTACGCTAAATCGTGGGGGATGTACGTTAAATCGTGAAGGGAGTACGCTAAATAGGAGATGGGGTGCAAGAACGGCAATATGCAGTGGTGAAAATACAGTAATTATGATTTTACCGCTCCAGATCCGTGCTCAGTTTGTAGCGCATGATGCGCCCGTTACCGGTATCAGCCACATAAACAACCCTGCGAAAGTAGGCCACCCCGTTGGGTGAACGGAACTGAAATGGCCCCGAGCCGCCACCGCCAAAGGATGCAATGATTTGCTTGGTGAGTCCACTCGCAGGGGGCGGGTTAACGCCCTCAAAACCCAGACGGGTAAACTGATATAATGAATCGCGCTCCCGGTCAACTATAAAAATATAACCTGTCTCATCAGGTGCCACGCAAACATCGGATGGGTGACCAAAGCGAAAGCTCTGATACAAAAATCGTGAAGCCCGACTGGTATCGAAGTTCAAAAGCGTGCCATTTTCAAAGTAACTGATGCCGTTCTCTGAACTTTCACTTTGGCGGATCCAAAGGGCCTTGTATTCGGCTGCAGGTGCCGATTGAAGCATGATGAAGTCCATAGAGTTGCTCATTCCGAACACCAACTGGGGCGGTGCCAAAAAACTGGCGAGGCCCGACAAGTTCAATCCCGAGCGCAGGCTCGACAGGGTTGGGTTTAGGTTGCGCATCGCTCCATTTTGGCTGCCGTCGGGACGATAAACCAATAGGGCATTATCCGGAAGGGCTAATGAGGTGAGTATGTTGGTGGGGCCGCGGCGTGCCAGGTAAAAGCCGTTGTCGTGCGTGCTGGCAATACCGGTGAATTCAACCTGCTCATCGAATAGCCCCCGAAAAGCGGTATTGCTTCGAGAATTATCATTGAACGGGTGAATTAGGGTATCGATATAGGTATACGAGTTGGTTCCCGTTCCTTGAAGCACATAAACCGCCGGTAAATTATAGGTCTCGCCCTGTACTTCCACATCCACCCTACCCAGTACATAGGTTCGCAGGCGGCGATCTTGGGTCATTTTGCTGGCACCCTTAATCGGAATAAACTGTTGACGATCGCCCTTCAGGTCCAGTACCCACAAGCCCTGCGTGGCTGCGCCCGAATCGACCACGTACACCAATTCATCATAGCCCACAAAAACATCCAACGGTCGCTCGAAACCCGACCAAACCGGTAGAATCGGGACATAGCCTACTACACCTCCGGTCAAACTTGGGTCGATGGCGCCTTGTTTGAGTACATCTTTCACCGTTTCGTCGTCGCGACTACCAAAAAGGAAATCGCATCCCGCATTTAAAAACAACAAGGATACCAGTAAAACAGTGGATTTTATAGATTTCATTGCAGGGCTATACCTAAGGTAAAACGATGAACACTTCCCAAACGGGTTTTGTTGTTGAAGCCGTAGTCGAGCCGAAGTGCACCAAATCGTCGGGGCAATACAAATCCAACGCCAAATGATGGCAAGAGTGCCTCATCAACACCCAATTCATAGCCCATCCGTGCAAACAACAGCTTTTTATAGGCATATTCCCCTCCTAATCCTAATGTTTCGCGGTTGTCGGTCGGGTGATTAAGCTGAACAGCAGCCCGGATTCGGTGACTTTCCTGATTCAAGACATCGAATGCGAGTCCTACCCGGAAAAGAGCGGGTACGGATATTTCCTCAAACTCGGTAAGGGTATCTCGCCCCGACAACCGCAGGCGTTGCAAACTGCCGTCTGGACGAACATTAACCCCAAAATTGGATACACAAACGGCTAATGTGGCATTTCTTAGGCCAATTTGATAGGCAAATCCAAAATCCGTCAGGAGGTTTTGGGTAACCACGCCCGCCAGATTCTCCCGTGCCCATTTGGCTGAGATCCCGAAAGAGAACATATCGGTGAGGGACTGGGCATAGGTGAGCCCGACCAAACTGCTGTTGGCGGTGAAGGTTTCGCCCGTACCAAATGGCTGAAACTCAGTCGTTACAGGCATTTCACCGCTGTTGAGTCCCACCACACTCAAACCGAGGGCGCCTCCCCCTGAAAATCGGCGTACGGCACTGAGGTAGCTTATACCTATGTCGGCCCAATATTGGGTTTGCCCCATCTGAATATGATACCTTTGGGTGTCGAGTAATGCTAAACCAGCCGGATTCCAATAGACAGCAGACACATCATTCACCAAGGCCACAAAATTCCCAGATAATCCGGCTGATCGGGCATCGGGTCCAATTTTGAGGAATTGCATGCCTGTCGTTCCGGCGCGCGTTGCGCCAAAAGCCGGAAGTACTTGCGCACGGACCGAATTAAATTGGACCAGCGTCAGCAGGCATAACAAAACTATATAAACCCGAAGCATTATTTACTTATATAAACCCGTAGCATTATTTTCTGAAATGAGGCGCAAAATAAGTAATCCCCTTGTTCATTTCGTTCATTGACATTCGTTCAGTGCAGGCAATGGCTTAATTTCTGAAACTCATCGCGTGGGGGATTCCCCTCATATAAAACCCGATATACGGTCTCGGCAATGGGTAATGAGCACCTTTTTATTCGGTTGATTTCATGGATGCAGCGCACCGCATAATATCCCTCAGCTACCATATTCATTTCAAGTTGTGCAGATCGTACGGAATAACCTTTGCCGAGCATCGTGCCGAATGTGCGGTTTCGGCTGTACTGACTGTAAGCCGTCACCAGTAGGTCGCCCAAATAGGCCGATCCCTTGATATCGCGCCGCACCGGGTAGATGCTCCTTAAAAACTGTTTCAGTTCAATAATGGCATTGCTCACCAGCACCGCCATGAAATTGTCGCCATACCCCAATCCATGAGCGATTCCACCCGCCACTGCATAAATATTTTTCATGATGGCGGCATATTCCGTGCCTTCTGTGTCTTCACTCACCGATGCGTGGATGTAGCGATTTCGCAGGGCTGAAGCCAAAAGTTCGGCGCGAACAGGGTCACGACCCGAGATCGTCAGGTAACTCAACTTCTCTTGTGCCACCTCCTCAGCATGACAAGGACCGCCAATCAGCAAAAATTGATCTTCGGGCAGATCAAAATGCCGGAGTAAATACTGTCCGATCAATAAATTCTCGTCGGGAATCATCCCTTTTACCGCAGAAATCACTATTTTATCGTGGAATGCCTCACGGGCCAGAGGGGATAAGGCCGCTTTCAGGAAAGCAGAAGGTACGGCAATCACCACATGTGTTGCGCCTTTCACACACGCGATCAGGTCGGTGCTGATGGCCGAAGACTTCATCCGAACCGTTGCAGCCGGGAGGTACCGGGGATTGTGGTGATACTTTCGGATAAACTGAACCGTTTCTGTATTGCGCATCCACCAGCGTACATCAACCCGATTATCGAGCAGGATTTTGACCAAAGCGGTGGCCCAACTGCCGCCACCCAAAACCGCAATTCGAGGCGCCACTCCGGCCATTCGGGGCGCCACTCCGGCCATACGAGTTGAAGTGTTCGTATTACTTTTGGGTTGACTCATTCCTCAACAAACAACTGATCGCGCTCAACGCGCGTAACTTTCTGTCCGTCTTCGAGCGATTTAGACAATGCAGTGAAGGGTGCTGTTACCACTTCTTCACCCAATTTGATGCCCGACAGTATTTGGATATACTGATCGTCTTGGATTCCTGTTTTCACCTGAACGGCCTTTACAGTTCCTTTTTGGTACACAAAAACAACCTCACGCATATCCGACTTTTTTTCATCGCCCGATTGACCACCATCCTTTTCTTCTTCCCCTTCAGCATCCCCAAAACGCTTTTTAACCTTCCCGTCTACTCCGAACATACGCGTGGTGACTGAAGTGATGGGCACTGATAATACACTATCGACTCTATTGGTGAGGATTTCTACTGATGAGCTCATGCCCGGGCGCAAAGGCGGACGACCACCCACCAATAGATCAGAATAAGAATCATTCACCAGCCTAATGCGTACTTCGAAGTTTGTGGCTTGGTCGCCCGATGCCCCCATAGCCAATCCTGACTTACTAGAATGCGCCACCTCTCTGACCCATCCACTGAAAATCCTGCCTGGATAGGCATCAACTTCCACACGTACACTATCACCCTTCTTAATGCGAACTACGTCTCCCTCGCTCACTTCCACCAGGGCCTCCATTTTCCCAAGGTCGGCGATTCGAATCATTTCTGTGCCCGTCATTTGCATGGTGCCTACCACGCGTTCACCCACCGCCACCGAAAGACGGGTCACTATTCCATCGATGGGGGAATACATATTGGTGCGTTGAAGCTGTTCGCGTGCTTCTTTTTGTCCGGCAGCCGCACTTCCAACGGCGTATCCTGCTGCGAGAAGTGTTTGACGCGCCGCCTCTAAATCCTCTAGAAATGCATCATGGGTAGCCTTTGAGTTTTGGAATTCCGCCTCAGAAATGACTCGATCCTGATACAATTTGCGGTTGCGTTCATACGCCGGTTGTATATTGACTTGATAAGTCGCTTTGAGTTGATTGAGGCGTGCCTTCGATGTGGCCTCTTGGGCTTTTGCACTGTTCAGGGCTGCTTCGCTTCGGTCTAATCCAGCCACCACCAACTCGGGGTTGATTCGCGCCAGCAGTTGCCCCTTCCGCACGGAGTCGCCCTCGGCAACCAGCAGTTCGATCACCTCCCCTGAAATTTCAGACGACAACTTAACCTCCGTTTCGGGCTGTATTTTTCCGTTCGCCAACACGGTCTCTACAAGCGTCCGAACCTGTGCGGCTTCAACGGACACCTTTTCAGGCTCGGTTTTGCCGATCCAACCCATGGTGCGCGCCAGAAACATAGCCAACAATAAGATCCCAGCCACCAGCAATATGCGGTAAAGGGGTTTCATGCGTTTCCAAAATTGCATAGGGCGTTATTTATTCTAAAATGATGGGGCGTCCGAGGTAAAAATCGATGACTTTGGCGCGGAAGAGCATTTCATAACGCGCCTGCTCAAGGTTCACCTCCGCAATCTGCAATCGGTTCTTGATGGTGGTGAATTCTACCGGATTGATTAGACCTTGTTCTTGTCGCCGCTCACTAAAACTATAATTCTCGCGTTGAGCTTCCACATTGCGTCGGTTGGCTTCGACGCGAGCCAATGCGGCCCGATATTCTGTGATGGCCCGCGTTACATCAGAAAATAGCTGGTTGCGTGCGGTTTGGGTTTGCAAGCGTGCCTGTGTCGCAGATTGTGTCGCCCTCCTGATTTGCGTCTCGACTTGGGCACCATTGGCGATCGGAATAGAGAGGGAGAGACCAAAACCATACCCCAGGTTATCACCCCATTGGTTGAAACGCGGGACGAGCTCTGTAGGGTAGTTCAATACTGGCCGAACGACCAATTGTGTTGGGTCATTTTCTAGGTACCCCACGGGTGCTGTTCCCGTAATGACTGGTGGTTGATCGGTCAAAAAGCGCCGATTGGTACTGGAATAAACCGTACTCATGTTGGCAAAGCCGCGCAAGCTCGGATACCTTGCCGCCCGCGCTGCAGATAAGCCATACAAGGCTTGCTTTTCGCGCAATTGTGCCGCCTTGAGTTCAGGCATACGTTGTTCAGCCTGCGCGTACAATGCTTGAATGCCGATTTCCAATGGTGCTTGCAGATCAAATTTTGTGGCTTGTTTGATCCGAAATGAACTGGGGTCGGACAACTGCAATTGGAGTGCAAGGTTCACTAGTGCATTGATGGTGTTGTTTCGGGCATTCACCAAACCCAACTCCTCGCTGGACTCCTGCGCCCTGATGTTCAGTAGATTATCGATGCTCAAAGCTCCGGCATCGACTAATTTTTGTATTCGTTCGCGTTGCGCACGGGTCATTTCTAGTTGTTGAACAGCCGATTCTTCCAGCTTTTCAGCCAAAAGCGCCTGCAAATACAAATTGGCGATGCTGAGGGCAATGTTGTTCTTGGTGCTGTTTAAATCCTCTTTGCTGGCTTCGAAGGCCATTTCCTGTGACTTAATACCCTGCCTGAGTTGACCACCCCCATAAAGTAGGGCTCCACTCTGTAAACTCAACTGATTGGATTCGATGGTTTGTTCATCAAAGGTATTGGTGAACGGGTCAATCACGCGTCCGTTGTTGAGGCTCAGTGAACTTCCAGCATTGGCGGTGGGATAGCGACTTAGTTGAAGTTGACGAAGTTCATTTCTGTTGTTGGTGACTTGAATAGCCGCTTGCCGTATGCTCAGGTTGCTGTCGAGCGCATGTTTGATGCAACGCTCTAAAGTCCAACCTCCTTCATTGTACGCATTCCGACTCGTTTGGGCTCTGATGTAGGGTATGAAAACTAAAATATACACCCATATCAATCCTAAAGTTCTTCGAAGTATAATCTGTTCGAATTTGAATGTGTCGGCGATGATCTTCACAAGTTCCGATTAATGGACTATTGGATAATAAACTTACAAAAATAGGCGGAATTTACCCATTATCGGCCTCAGCCGCCTC
>SXGR01463209.1_pt1 | contig 31825 bp, 30 predicted proteins | sample 3174711 | NCBI WGS metagenome assembly SXGR01 (sample SAMN11356860, study PRJNA531348) | freshwater metagenome | isolation source: freshwater sample F1-60 | place: China: Fuxian Lake, Yuxi | collected 2017-12-25 | reverse complement strand
CGAATGTTCGCCATCACCGGCTGGTACCACCGCTACTTCTCGCACAGGACCTTCAAGACATCCCGCGCCTGTCAATTTGCCTTTGCCGTTCTGGGAGGCTCCTGCGCCCAACGAGGTCCCCTCTGGTGGGCCGGGCACCATCGGCACCATCACATCGCTTCGGATACGCCGGATGACGTCCATTCTCCGCTGCATGGAGGGTTTCTCTGGTCCCATATGGGCTGGTTCACGTCACAAACGCACTTCGCCCCTCGCTTGAAGAACATTGCAGACTTCGCAAAGTTCCCCGAACTCCGCTTCCTGGACCGTTTCGATATCCTCGTCCCCACCATCGCCGGGTTCGGCATGTTCGGACTGGGCATGTTGCTGGAAGCCTATGCACCAGGCCTCGGCACCAACGGCCCCCAGATGTTGATTTGGGGCTTCTTCGTGTCGACGGTGGCGCTGATTCATGGCACCTGCACCATTAATTCGCTGTCGCACGTTTATGGCTCACAGCGCTACGAAACGGGCGATACCAGCCGCAATAACTTCATACTGGCGCTGATCACGATGGGCGAAGGGTGGCACAACAACCACCACTACTATCCCGCCTCCACCAGACAGGGGTTCTACTGGTGGGAAATCGACATGACCTACTATTGCCTGAGACTGATGGAAATGGTGGGGCTGGTCTGGGATATCAAGGATGTGCCGATCTACGTTCGCGAAGGAAAGAGCAAGCAGGACGCCATCGCAGTATAACGTGTGAATCGGCGTTCGTGGCCCACCACGAACGCCGATTCCGCTACACCCATTCCGTCGGCTCTCGAGTCGGCGGCTCATTACTCCGCCCGGCGAGCGCCTCGCGAATCGTTCGACTCACCCGATCGATAGCCCCCATCTCCGAGGCCGGTACGATCCAGGCATCTGCCGGTTCGAGCTCGATTCGATAATGATTTTTTCTCGCCGAAAACCATTCGATATAGGGATGGGGCACGAGGTTCGGATGGGGGTCGAACGAAATCAGATTCACCGCCCCGATCTGCGGGTTTTCCATATCCCCGATCATCTGGCCCGCAAGATCTTCGTCCTCAAACCGGGGGTTCCGGAACTGAATGACCTGCCCGACAATATCGGCCTTGAAGTTGCCCTGTAAATACACATCGACCGGACCGGTCACCGCGAAGACAATTCGCCCGACGATCGTCCCCTCGACGCGATTATCCAGAAACCCTTCTTGCACCCAGCGACCATGAGCGAATTTTTGCGCCATCTGACTCCTTGCCCCGCGCTATGCCGGCTGAACCGCCCTGACGTGCGACTCGGACGACGTGGAACCGCTACCCCATGAACCCACCAGTACTGCGACGAGAATCAGGGCACTGCCAACCCAGCCCTGCAGATCTAACGTTTCCCCCAAAAAGTACCAGGACAGCCAGGCGGCATAGGCCGGTTCCGAGGCAAAGATCAAGGCGACTTGCTGCGCGGGCAAAATACGCTGCACCCACATCTGGACGGCAAAGGCTCCGGTTGCAAGGCCCCCGGTGATCCCGAGCCCGATGAGCAGCATCGACGTCGGGGCAAAGGCCTCAACCGGCGCCCGTTCAACCAGCAGGATAGGCAACAGCAGGACGACCATCGCCATCATCTGCCAGGCGAACAGGGACGGCGCATCGACTTCGCGGGTAAACCGTTCGAGACAGGCAATATGCGCGGCAAAGGCCAGGGCACAACCGAGCGTCAACAGATCGCCGAGATTTCCTGATGCGCTGGGTTTCACTAGCAGCCAGAGCCCCACCGTCGCAATCCCGGTGGCTACCCAGACGCGCCGGTCGAATCGGCACAGGACCAAGGGCACGATAACGACATAGAGCGCCGTAATGAACGCGGAATTCGATGCCGTCGTGTAGTGCAGTCCGACCGTTTGGAGAACATAGCCGAGAAAGAGCCAGCAGGTGGCGATCGCGCCAGCCCGCAAGACAACCGGCTCTCGGTGCAAGCGCCTCCGCCACAGCACAAACACAGCCCCAACCAGAATGGTGCCCAGGAGAAAGCGAAGAAAAAGAAACGAAAGCGGGGGGATCTGCTCTAGCGCTGCCTTGGTGGCGGGAAACGTCGCGCCCCAAATGAAGGTTGTCAGGAGGAGCGCAAATCGTGGCATGGGATTAACGAAATGCTGAGAGTTGAGGGCTGAGTGCTACGCTTGAATCCAGGGGATTACGCACTGAGTACTCAACACTGACCATCTAGGCCTTGCACAGAGCGCAGCGGCGCTGATCGGTCGTCCCTGCCTGCTCCATCGCGGCGAGAGCGCGCTCCTTGTCCGGATAGTCGAACCAGCCCCCCTCCCAGAAGTCGCTGGAAGATCCGATCGTCGACGACGGCACCTCCGCGCAACGATCCTTATGGAGCGTGACCCGATCGATCGACCGCGCGATGTGAATCCAATAGGTCATAACAACCATGCCTTTCAGACGAAATGCGGCCCAGCCCTCATCTCACCATTTAGGGCTTGACCGCATTCACGGCCACGATCAGATTCCGATGTAATCTACGAGGATGTCTCGTCAACGCTTGAGACAGCTTACGGCAAGAATTGCCACTCGTCCTTCTCAATAAAGACCTTCACACCGGTCTCGAGCTTCTTGATGTCGTCCTTATCGAAGAGCCGCATATAGCGTTCGATCCGATCTTCGTCGTCGATCCGCTCTTCCTGCATCATTCCACCGGCACTCTTGTATTTCCGAATCAACAGGGGCATCGAAATCCTCCTCTTCAGCCACTAGAAGTCATGTCCGCAAGATGTGTACAATAAGGCAAAGCTCAACGGCTGGTCAAGAGCACTTTCTCTCTTTGTCCGGCTTTTATCCCGTGTGAAGGATAGGAACCATGCCGATCTACGAATATCGTTGTGGGAAATGCGAGAAGCAGTTCGACGCCACCCAATCAATCCATGCCAGAGCAGAAGACACGGTCTGCCCTCACTGCAGCGCCCAGGACGCCACGCGGCTTATGTCCACCAGCACGACCGTAGTCAAAGGCACCCACAAGACCGGCTTTGCCGAACAAAAAGCCTACAACATGTTGGATGAGCGAATGGATAAATTCGCCAAGCTGCCGCCATTGATGGGGAAACGCGCCGCCCCCGAGTCTGCCGCCCCCCCAGACGCTTCCACCGGCGGCGTCACGGAGCACTGAGCCAGACCGTGGAATGGCAGGCCCTCGCACAGCCGCCCCTTCCCCAATATCCACCCCAACCATGTGGAGCACCCATGATCGCGAGACTCGCCCTCTCGCTAGGCCTCAGCCTTCTCCTGAGCTGGAGCATAGCCCCTTTCGCCCTGGCGGAAGTCGCCGGGAACCTCATCATCGCCGGTAACGGACCGGAAATGACGACCATCGAATCCCTTGCCCGCGCCTTTGAAAAAGCCAACCCGCGCGCCTATCTCGATGTCGCCTGGGACAGCCATTCGAAACCGGTTGAAATGGTCAAGTCCGGCCAGGCCCAGATCGCCGTCACGGGAACGGCAGCCCAGGATCTTGCGGCAACGCCCATCGCGTGGGATGGCATCGGCGTCCTCGTCCACCTCTCCAACCTCACGAAAGAACTGACGACGCAACAGGTTGCCGACATTTTCTCCGGCAAAATCACGATGTGGTCGGAACTCGGCGGGCTGGATACAAAAATATTGGTCATCGACCGGCCTCGCAACCAAAATGTCCGCGAAGCCTTTGAATCCCAGCTCGGCATTACCGGCAAGATCACCGGCAGCGCAAAGGTCATCGGCCCAGATGAACAGGTCATCAAGACCGTCGTGGGAACCTTGCCGCCCCTGTCTGCAGTCGCCTACCTGTCCCTCAGCCAAGGTTTGTCCGTCGTTTCAGGTGGCGTCGCGGTCAAACTCCTGCCTATCGACAAAATCGAACCGGAGGGCCCCACCGTCAAGGACGGCCGCTATCCACTCCGGCGCCCGGTCCTGCTTCTGGCCAAGAAGGAGCCCCATCCCCTGGCTGAGGCCTTCATCCAATTCACCCTGTCCCAGGCAGGACAACAACTCATTGCCGAAACATATATTCCCATCAACGAGAAATAATCAGACGTCGTTGTTCTTCAAGGAGGTACCTATGCGGATATGGCGATCATCGTGGCTCATGCTCCTAGGACTCATCGGCTCTCTCTCGGTAGCCATGCCCCTCTCCTATGCGGAGGAGCCAGGCGCGATCGTGGACGGCGCAGGCTTCACCCTCTACGGGACTGAATCCATCAAGGGGTCCGATGCGGCGAAAGTCGAGCGGGACCCGGTCTGCGACCGGAGCAAACGGCCCAAGATCTTCAAAGTCGAGCCGGACGAAGCCAAGCCGGGCCAGAAAGTGACCATCAAAGGCGAAAATTTCGGAGCGAAGGAATGTTTCCACGGGGTTGCTTTTAGCGCGGCTGGGCCAGCCAAAGTCGACTACACCTTTGTCAACGACAGCACCATCGAAGCCACGGTTCCTGACGTCCGGGCCGGCATGTCGTTCATCGATGTGGTCGCCGGCGGCGGCAATGCCAGGTCAAAGGGCTTCCTCGTCCAAGCCAAGTAACGGAACCCGACAATCCTCGCCGGAGGCGCGGCACCCTACCGCGCCTCCGGCCTCCTCAATCAGCCCCATTTCCCCCCTCGCTCCCTCGACAAGACTCTTGATCCTATGCTAACTTACGCGCTCATTTTCACCTGAGAACGCTCGCAAAAATCAGCAGAGATCCGAGGAAACAGGACCGGCATGTTCAAGAAAATTCTAGTGGCCAATCGCGGCGAAATCGCCATGCGGATTATCCGCGCTTGCCGTGAATTGAATATCGCCACTGCCGCCATCTACTCCGAAGCCGATTCGACCGGCATCTACGTCAAAAAGGCGGACGAGGCCTACATGGTCGGGCCGGGACCGGTCAAAGGTTTCCTGGACAGCCAACAGATCGTCGACCTGGCCCAACGGATCGGCGCCGATGCCATCCATCCAGGTTATGGATTTCTCTCGGAAAATGCCCAATTCGCGCAACTCTGCCAAACTTCCGGCGTAACCTTCATCGGTCCCTCGCCCCATGCAATCGATTTGATGGGGAGCAAAGTCAAAGCGCGCGAGCTAGCCAAACGGGTCGGCGTCCCGATCGTCCCCGGCACCGAAGGCGGCGTCACGGACATCAACGAAGCCCTGTCCTTTGCAAAAGAAACCGGCTACCCAGTCATGATTAAAGCCAGCGCCGGCGGGGGAGGCCGAGGCCTCCGGGTGGTGCGGTCGGATGCGGAACTCATCGAAAACATGACGGTTGCGTCCCGGGAGGCCCAGGCGTCGTTCGGCGATGGCAGCGTCTTCCTTGAGAAATATATCGAGCGGCCGCACCACATCGAGTTTCAGATATTGGCCGACCGGCATGGCAATATCATCCACCTGGGCGAGCGGGATTGCTCGATCCAACGCCGCCATCAGAAACTCATCGAAATCGCCCCCTCGCTGATTTTGACGCCGCCGCTGCGCGCCGAAATGGGCGACGCGGCCATCACCATCGCCAAGGCGGTCGATTACGACAATGCCGGCACCGTCGAGTTCCTCCTCGATCAGGACGGACGCTACTACTTCATCGAAATGAACCCGCGCCTCCAGGTCGAACACACCGTCACGGAACAGATCACGGCCATCGACATCGTGCGCAATCAGATCGCCATTGCCGCCGGCAAACCGCTCGACATTACGCAGCAGCAAGTCACGCTCCAAGGCCATTCCATCCAATGCCGCATCAACGCCGAGGACCCCAAGAATAACTTCCGTCCCTGCGCCGGCACGGTTACCGCGTACCTCTCACCAGGCGGAATCGGGGTGCGCATCGACGGCGCGGTCTACAAAGACTATACGGTGCCGCCCTACTACGACGCCCTCTTGGCCAAACTCACCGTGCGCGGCCGCACCTGGGAAGAAACCGTCAGCCGCATGAGACGCTCACTGGAAGAATATGTTTTGCGCGGAGTCAAGACGACGATCCCCTTCATGAAGGAGATCATGCAGGACAAGGACTTCATGGCAGGACGGTTCGACACCTCCTACCTGGAAACGCATCCGGCTCTCTTCAACTATCATGAATTCGAGCAACCAGAGGATCTGGTGCTGGCGCTCTCCGCCGCCATCGCCGCCTACGAAGGGCTGTAGCCCTACAGCCGTCTATCAACCCCGATGACAGGATAACGAGAAGACCAGGACATCATGGCGACACGACGACCCTCAAAAAAACAGGCTCCCAAGAAGCGGACAGCCGGACCAGCCGTCCGGACGTCGAAGCCCCGCGCCAAGGTCAGCCCTGAGCTGACCATCCAACCGGCGCCCGGCAAGCCCCTCCTGCTTACCGAGGTTGCCTTGCGCGACGGCCACCAGTCGCTCCTGGCCACGCGCATGCGGACGGAAGACATGCTGCCGATCGCCATGAAACTCGACGCCGTAGGCTATTGGTCGCTGGAAGTCTGGGGCGGCGCCACCTTCGATACCTGTCTGCGGTTCCTCAAAGAAGATCCATGGGAACGGCTCCGCGCATTACGCGCCGCCATGCCCAACACCAAGCTCCAAATGCTACTCCGCGGGCAAAACCTGGTCGGCTACCGGCACTATGCCGACGATGTGCTGGAGCGGTTCATCGAACGGTCCTCCGCCAATGGCATCGACGTCTTCCGCATCTTCGACGCGCTCAACGATATCCGCAACCTTGAACGGGCCATGCGGGAAGTGAAGACCTGCGGGAAACATCTCGAAGCCGCCATCAGCTATACCGTGAGCCCCGTCCACAATATCGACCGGTTCGTCGATATGGCGAAAAAGCTGGAGGACCTGGGGACCGACACACTTTGCATCAAGGACATGGCAGGGCTCTTGGCGCCGCTCGACGCCTATCACCTGGTCCGCCGCATCAAAGCCGCCGTGAAGGTGCCGGTCCATTTGCACTCGCACTACACCTCGGGCATGGCCTCGATGACCTCCCTGATGGCGATCCTGGGCGGCCTGGACATGCTGGATACCTCCATCTCGCCCTTGGCCGGAGGCACCTCGCATCCCGCGACGGAAACCGTGGTGGCCTCGCTGCGCAACACACCCTACGATACAGGGCTGGACCTCGCCTCGTTCCTTCCGATCACCGAGCACTTCCGCACCGTACGGCGCAAATATCGACAGTTCGAAAGCGAGTTCACCGGGGTCGATGCCGAGATCCTCACCTCGCAAATTCCCGGCGGGATGCTCTCGAATCTCGCCGCACAACTGACCGAACAGAATGCGCTCGACCGGATGAAAGAAGTCCTGGATGAAGTGCCGCGCGTCCGCAAGGACATGGGCTACCCGCCGCTCGTCACCCCAAGCAGCCAGATCGTGGGCACCCAAGCCACGCTCAACGTCCTGACGGGCGAACGATACAAGGTCATTACCACGGAAACGAAGAACTACTTCCTCGGCCTCTACGGGCGGGCGCCGGGACCGGTCGATCTCGATATCATGGCCCGCGCGATCGGGAACGAACAACCGATCAAGACCAGACCGGCCGATCGGCTGGAGCCTGAGCTCGAAGCCATCAAAAAAGATCTGCCAGCCTCGGCGACCTCGGTGGAAGACCAATTGTCCTTTACCCTGTTCCCCGCCATTGCGCGAGACTTCTTTGAAGCGCGCGAAAAGGGGGACCTGGCGCTGGCGCCGCTCGAAAGCTTCTTGCCCAGCGGGCCTGCCACGGCCACAGAACTCCATTTGGCCCCCGCAGAATTCAACGTCACGGTCCACGGGGAAACCTACCATGTGAAGGTCTCAGGGTCCGGGCGGAAAGTCGACGGACGCAAACCCTACTACATCCGGGTCAACGACAAACTCGAAGAGGTCTCGCTGGAGCCGATCCAGGAAATCCTGGCCGGTGTGCCGGAGGCCCCCAGCGCCGAAACCAACGCCAAACCCAAACGGCCCAGACCATCCAAACCAGGCGACGTGGCCCCCCCGATGCCGGGGCGAGTTGTCAAGGTGCTGGTCGCGGTCGGCGCCACAGTGAAGACCGGAGCGCCCCTCCTGATCATCGAAGCCATGAAGATGGAAAGCCAGGTCCCGGCGCCGATCGACGGGAGAGTCACCGCCATCCTGGTCGCCGAAGGGGACAACGTAAAGACGGATGAAACAGTCATCCAACTGGACTAGCTCTCGCTCCGACAGCCAGGCGCTGCCACCTCGTTGCTCTCGCGCCTGGCTCCTCATCTCGCTCATAGGCCTGTCGCTCATGCTGACTGCTTGCACGTCGACTCCTCCCCTGCCTCCATGGTTCGACGCCCTCGGACGACTCCCGATCAAGACCGTCACGGTCCTCGATCAACGCATCGCCTACCTCGACCAGGGACAGGGACCGCCCGTCATCCTCCTCCATGGATTCGGAGGCTCGATGTGGCAATGGGAACATCAACAAGCGGCTCTCTCCGCCCATTTCCGCGTCATCACCCCCGATTTGGTGGGAGCAGGACTCTCCGACAAACCGGACATCGAATATAGTCCCGATCAACTGCTGGAGTTTCTCATCGGATTCATGGACGCACTCCAGATTCCCCAGGCCAGCATCGTGGGCAACAGCATGGGAGGAGGACTCGCCATCGGGCTCGCCCTCGACCACCCGACCAGAGTCTCACGGCTCATCCTCATCGACGGACTCCCGGCTCACGTGATGGAGCACCTGGCTAGTCCCTCCATTCGCCGCGCCTTGACGACCAGCGCCCCCTCCTGGCTGGTCTCCTTCGGCAATTGGCTCTTCGGAGGCCTGATGCTTGAATCCACCATGCGTGAATTCGTCTACGATCCGGCCCTCCTGACGCCGGCGGTATTGGACCGGTCCAACCACAACCGCCAACAGCCGGGACTCTTCCGGGCTCTGCTGACCATCGGCACCAACCTCCCCCTCTGGGAAGAACGATTCGCACCGCGCATTGGAGCGATCACGCACCGTACGATGATTATCTGGGGTGAAGAAGACCGAGTATTCCCCCTCCCGGCCGGGGACCAACTCCATCGAACCATCGCCGGCTCGACCTTCGTCATCATCCCCAGGGCAGGACATATCCCGCAATGGGAACAACCGGAGTTGGTCAATCAAACACTCATTCATTTTCTGCGACCCTAGCAGCGCAAGCACCGGCTCCCCTATTCTTGCTAAAATGGGTACCGCCGCCTCACCAAGGAACAGAGCATGAGAACAGCACATCACACCCTCTTCGGCGCTACTGTCTGGCTAACGCTCGGACTCACCGGTTGCGGGAGCACCGGAGGCTTCAGCGAAACCAGTTTCCTCTACAAGAATTTTACGATCGCCGACGGCAGCACCATGGCGGGCGAAGGCCATACGGTTCTCTTCAAAGGAGCCCCCCTGCCCCTCTCAGGAACCGGCATCAAAGTCGGCGAGCCCCTCCGGGAAATAAAACTGACCCAGCCGGACCTCACACTCGTCAGCATCCTCGACACGAAGGGCAAGGGCAAGGTCCGGATCATCAGTATCGTGCCGTCGCTCGACACCAAAGTCTGCGAACAGCAGACCCATTATTTGAGCGAACGGAACAAAGGCCTCGACAAGATGGTCGAGCTGATCACCGTCAGCATCGATACACCCTTCGCCCAAAAGCGATTCGCGGAAGAAGCCCACATCGCCAACGTGACCTTCCTCTCGGACTATCGAGGCGCCGAGTTCGGCAAGGCCTATGGACTCTTTCTCAAGGCCCCCCACATCCTGGCTCGCACGGTCATGGTCATTGATGCCCACAACATCGTGCGGCATCTGCAAATCACGCCGGAGCTGGCCCAACTGCCGGACCTGGATGAGGCCTTCGCCTTAGCCAAATCCTTGATCCTGGCGAACTGACAGGCACGGGATCGAACAAAGGAGGAATCGCCGCATGTCGTTCTCTGAGCATCTCCGCAAGCTGGCGCGATCCACCTGGGACGAGCAACTCACCCATCCCTTCGTCGTTGCGCTCGGCAAAGGCACGCTGCCGGAGCGGAAATTCAAATATTACATACTTCAAGATGCGAGGTTTCTCGGCGACCTCTCCCGTGTCTTCGCGGCCGGAGCTCTCAAAGCGCCAGACTCCGATAGCGCGCTGCGCTTTGCCAGGCTCGCAGAAGAAACCATTACCGTGGAGCGGAGCCTGCACGAAAATTATGGAAAGCGCTGGAAGATGACGGCGAAGGAAATGTCCTCCGTGCCCATGGCGCCGACGAACTATGCCTACACCAGACACATGCTCACCGTCGCCCATACTGGCTCGGCGGCAGAAATCACGGTCGTCGCCCTCCCCTGCGCCTGGATCTATTACGTCGTCGGGCGGCATTTACTCAAAAACGGACCGCCATCCCAGAAACATCCCTACCGCGACTGGCTCATGCTCTATGCCTCGCCGGAATTCGCCGAGGTGCAGGAATGGATGAGAAAGAAAGTGGATCAGTGGGCCAAGACCGCGGGCCAAGAAGAGAAACGGCGGATGGGAGAATCATTCGTGTTCAGCTCGCGGTATGAGTGGATGTTCTGGGAGATGGCCTGGAAGGAAGAAGAGTGGCCGGTGTGACGAGAGGAAGGGGCAGCGCCGGAAGGCTCTGCCCCTAAATAAACATCGGCAGAGAGAAAGAGAACGTGAAGAAAAGAAAACAGTCACAAACAGGTAGCAAGGCCATAGTTACTATGGCTCGTCCCGCTGGACAGGCTGCGCCCGCTGAGTATAATGTGCGCTAATGATAAATCGATTGTCTACCTCAAAGGATACCGCCACCGGAATGAATCGTTTTCTGACCACGATCCTGCTGGCCGTCGAACCGGCTGAAGCCCATCCAGCCGCGCCAGACGCCACACCATCACCGTCAAATTGATAGGCCCATGAACACACCATCGATCAAACAAGTCTTGACCATTGCCGGCTCCGATTCCGGTGGAGGCGCGGGTATCCAAGCCGATATCAAATCCATATCAGCCAACGGCGTCTTCGCCATGTCGGTGGTTACCGCCGTCACCGCGCAAAATACGGAAGAAGTCACCGACGTCTTCGAGTTGCCGACCTCGATCATCGCGGCGCAAATCGATGTGGTCTTCGACGATTTCGACGTCGCCGCGGTGAAGACCGGCATGCTCTCCTCGACCGCGATTGTCGAGACCGTCGCAAAACTCCTGAGGCCCCAGAATGTTACAAATCTTGTCGTAGACCCGGTGATGGTCTCGAAAACCGGCCGGGCCTTGCTCAAGCCGGAAGCGATCGACGCCATGAAGAAGCAGCTCTTCCCCTTGGCACTGCTCGTCACACCGAATATCCATGAGGCACAGCAATTGTCCAGCATCGAGATCAAGACCCTCGCGGACGCGCGCCGCGCCGCCAAAATCATTCACGGGTTCGGCTGCAAATATGTGTTGATCAAGGGCGGCCATTTACTGGCGGAACGGGCCACCGACCTACTCTATGACGGCCGGTTCTTCAATGTGTTCAAAGGAGAGTTCATCGATACCCCACACACGCACGGCACCGGCTGCACACTGGCCTCGGCCATCGCCGCCCATCTCGCGCGCGGCAAATCCGTGAACGATGCGGTCCAGGCCGCCAAAACCTATCTCACCGAGGCTATTCGCCATAGTTTGGCGATCGGTCACGGAACGGGGCCGACAAATCATTTTTATTTCCTCAAAAGCTAGCAGGATGCTGGGGAAACCAGGCAACAGTCACTGGATAATCTGCACCTCTTGACCAATATGAATACTATTTGCCGGAGGACTCCATGAGCCGTTTCAGTTGTCGCCCACTAGGCCTTCTGGTCACAGGGTTTAGCTGGCTTCTGCTCGCCGCTCTGGTGGGGTTGGCCATCCTGATTGGATTGGTCCATGGCACGCCACTGCCCTCCTGGCTAAAACTGGTCCATGTGCATGCCTCCCTTATCGGCGGCATCCTTCAGCTGATGGTCGGCGGATTGCTCGCCTCCCAGTCCCATAGCGCCCAAGGCGACCGAACTCCGTCCGACTCGCATCTCCTGCTCTTCGTCACCCTGAACGCCGCGACGGCGACATTGCTCGTGGGATTCGGACTGGGGGATATGAGGATCGTCGGCATGGCAGGAATCGTAGTGATTGGGGCAGTCCTCTCTCTCGCCTCGACCGCCTGGCAATATGCCCGGCAACGCCGCGCTGAGCCAGCCAGTCCCTCCTGGCTCTATCGATTCTCACTCCTCTCCTTGCTCGCAGGATTGGCGCTGGGCGTCGCGATGGCCTTCCGTTTCATGCCGGAGTTCTATGCCCATGCGCGGCTTCTGCACCTGCATCTCATTCTGCTGGGATTCGTCACACTGGCCATCATCGGCCTTACGCATCGCCTCCTGCCGATCATCCTGCAGACCGAGCTCTACAGCCCACGACTGGCCACGCTCGTCATGAGACTCCTACCAATCGGCTTCGCCGTCTTGATCGGTGGGTTCATCACCTCGTCGCTCCAGCTTGAACTCGCGGTCGGAGGGCTGCTCGTCATCAGCATCGGCCTCTATGCCTACAACCTCCTGCGCACCTGGATCGGCTCAGGCCAATCGGGAAATGCCGCCTCCGATCACTTTCTGGTCGCGACATTTTTCCTGGTCCTCGCCATGATCATGGGGGGCCTCGTCGGGGCCAATTCATTCCCCCAGTTACCGGTACTGCCGTTCGGGTCCTTGCACCTCGTGGCCTATACCCACATGGCCTTGATTGGATTCATCCTACAGACCGTCGTGGGGGCCCTATCCTATGGCATCCCTGACATGCTGGCGACCAGCCGAATCTTCAGCAAGAAAAAGCAGGGGCCCTATCGGGATCACCTCACCGCCATCATGAACCGGTGGCGAACCGTTCAACTGACAGGATTGAGTTTGGGCACGATGGGCTTCGGCCTGCTGGCTGCGATGACCTGGAACTTCTCGCTCACGTCACTCTCCATTCAAATCGCGACGTGGGTCACGGTTGGCCTGCTCCTGGGCAGCTTGACCCTCTTTGCGGCCAAACTCACCTGGGCGTTTGGAGCCAGGCCTTCCGACTAATCGCCCCCCATGGAAGAAGCCCTAACCTTTCGCGACCAGCACGGCCACAGCATTGCCGGGATCTTGAGCAGACCTGAGAACCAGACGACCAGTCTCGCCCTCCTATGCCATGGCTTTCTCTCCGGCAAACACAGCACGACGAACAAGACCTTGACCCGCCTCCTGAACGAACAGGGCCTGGCAACCTTTCGATTCGATTTTTTCGGCCAAGGAGAGAGCGAGGGACCGTTCGAGGCCATCACGACAACACTGGCGATACAGCAAACCCTGGCGGCCCTGGATCTGATGACAGCCAAGGGCCATGACAAGATCGGACTCGTCGGCTCAAGCTTTGGAGGACTCGTCGCCATCCTCACGGCAGCCCAGTGCCGCGACATCGCCTGCCTGGCCCTCAAATGCCCTGTGGTGGATTTCGCAGAGGAACTGCTCCTCACATTCGGCCCTGAAGAGTTGGCGCGCTGGCAAGAGACGGACACGATCCCGAATATCATGGGAGGCACTGAGCGAATCAGACTGCGGTACGGTTTCTACGAAGACTGCCTCACCCACATTGCCTATGGGCCGGCCGAACGGATCACCATCCCGACATTGATCGTGCAGGGTGAGCAGGACGAATGTGTCCCCCTCCATCAAAGCAGGCGATTGTACAACGTGCTGAGGGGCACGAAGCGTCTGGATCTCCTACCATTCGCCGATCACCAGTTCACTCGGGGAGAGGATTTCCGCCAGATGACCACAGCGATCGGCGAATGGCTCGTGAGCCATCTCGCAGTGAAACGTCACTCCTGACGCGTATCCCGCTGGAGGGAGAGGAGGCGCCTGCCCCTTGCTGCATCACTATGATCGTGCGCAGCGAAAGCCCGTATAACTATTGCGCGTCTCTGGCGGAAGTTTGAATCGTCCGTACGCCAGAAGATATTTCGGCAAGTCAGACCAGGACCCGCCTCGCAGCACTTTGAATGATCCCTGCTCCGGGCCTTGAGGATTTCGTTCCGGCGAGATTCCGTAATAATCCGCAGCATACCAATCCTGCGTCCACTCCCAGACATTCCCGGCCATTTGGTAAAGCCCGTAGGCGCTCTTGCCCGACTCGTAGGACAACGCTGGCATCAAGACCTGGCTATAGCTGAACCGTGCGCCCAATGCGAAATTCGCCCGCTCCTTAGCTGGGAGCTGATTGCCCCAGGGATACAGACGTCCATCCGTTCCTCTGGCTGACTTCTCCCATTCCGCTTCGGTAGGCAGCCGCTTCCCCTTCCACCGGCAATAGGCCTCAGCGTCGGCCCAGTCCACGCCGATCACCGGCCGATCGCCATGCTGCGACAGATCGACCAGATTCCATTGCCAGGGCGCAACACGGTGTGTCGCGGAAAGAAACAAGGCATACTGTTCCGTCGTCACCTCGTGGAGATCCATGAAGAACGTGGAGAGCCAGACCTGATGCTTGGGCCGCTCATCCTCTAACGCCTGCCCTCCGTCCGATCCCATGGCGAACGTCCCTTCAGGAATCTCGACCATGGGAGTCTCCCTAACAACTGGGCTCTCTAAACCTTGCGACTTCCTGAGCCGATCCAGTTGAGCAGAAGCAGGAAACGGAAGCGAAGCAAGAAGCAGCGTACCCACACACAATAGCCGGAGAACTCGAGCATTCAACAGACAAGTCCTCCGACCACCCAATGCCGGTCATCCGGCACATCAATAATTAACCGGCTCAAATTCATTTCCGCCAGCTGCGCCGCCACCTCATCTTCCGTAAAGGCTGCGAGCAGCGAATTATAAAAATCCCTTTTGAGAATATCAGGAGCCCCGGAGGCATACCGGTCGACGATGGCCTGAGCCTCTTCCGGCGACTCAGGCCTCAAGAGATCCATCACCAGCACCGGCGAACCGGGCTTCACCACTTGCCGCAGCCGATGCCAGAACTGCAACGGATTCGGCACATGATGCAACAGGCTATTGGAGATCGCGGCATCGGCCGGCTCACCCAGCGCAACGGCCTGGAAACGCTCACAGAGGAAGGTGATACGATCGGACAGGCCTGCCTGCCGCACAGTCTCTTCCGCCAACCGCACCATCGGGGCCGACGCATCGACACCGGTCACACGAGAGCCAGGCATTGCGCGCACAAACCGAACAGGAATATCGCCGGGGCCACAACCAATATCAAGCACATGGCCCTCGAAGAAATCAGGGAAGTAGGTACGGAAGCAACCGACGAAGCCCTGGTTCTCTCGCGAAAAATCCGCCGACGCATAAGCCCGGGCCTGCGCTTCGTCCTCCATCAGTTCCGGCTCGAGTACTCGATTCACAGATCCCCCTTCAATCTTCTCTCCTCTATTCCGCTATCAGCTCTGCCCGCTGCAGCACCGTCCGCCCCCACGAATCCGGCCATCAACACTAGGTCAAAGTGATGGTTCCGTTGCTTGACCAAGTGAGAACGGCTTGCTATAAGAGCACGCACAGGGCTTCCCTGTCACCGTCCTCCCATTACCGAAAGGGAAATTACATGAATAAATCCGAACTCATTGACGCGATCGCCAAACATGCCGACCTCTCAAAGGCCTCGGCAGGCAAAGCATTGGACGGGGCATTGTCAGCAATCAAAGCCACGCTCAAGAAAAAGCAGACGGTTGCCCTGGTCGGGTTCGGCACGTTCAGAGTGAGCCACCGGGCCGCTCGCGTCGGTCGCAACCCCCGTACGGGCAAGGCCCTCAAAATCAAAGCAGCCAAAGTTCCAAAATTCAAGCCGGGCAAGGCACTGAAGGATGCGTTGAACTAAGCCCTTCCTGAATTCCGCCTCAGGAAAATGTGCGTGTGGCCCCCTCCCTGAACCACCGGGCTTTCAGATACAGGGGGCCAAACCACTCATCCAGCCAACCCTACCATCCGAAACCTGCGCTCCACTCTCAGTTCCTTACCTCTACGGCATCGCCAGGCCGCACGAGCCCTGCACGCAACACCTTCGCATAGACTCGGCTCCAACCGGGATTCTTCTTCTGAGAGATCCTGTGATAGTCCCCGTCCTGAAACCACTGGGCGTTATGACTGCACGGAACCGTGTAGCTCGTCACTTCCAGCTGCACGTCAGGCCCGATCGATAACGTCACGCCGGGTTTGATAAGGCCCCACTCCACCCCGGCCAACGTCAGATTCTCCCCCGATGACCCAGCCTGGATTGGATGACCTTCTTCTTGCAGCCGCTCAAGCAATTCACGCGAAAAGAGGCAGACGGCCCGATCAGGCCCTCCATGCACTTTGAGATTTCGTTGCCGATCGCCCTCGACGCCGGCTTTGGCGATCATCGCTTCCTGGACCGGACGTTTCGGCACACCCCCATCTGACACATTAACCTGGTACAGGCAGGGATGAGACGGTCGTTCCATGTCAGTCACGCGCTGCCCCTTCGCAGGATTCAGCCCTCAGCAACTCCAGCGCCACCCACCCATCCTGTTCCCGCCGTCGAAAGAAGCAGGCGCCAACCTTGGAGAATGCCGCAAGCACTTCTGCTTCTTGATCGAGCAGCACGCCGGACAGCAACAGCCGCGCGCCATGATTCACATAGGGCGCGAGTTCATCGCACAACAAGAGCAGCGTCTGCCGATCGAGATTCGCCAACACCAGATCCGGCTTGATCCGCCCCCCCACATCGCTCAGCGTCCCGCAGACTAATTCCAACTCCTGACCGAAGCCATTCTCGCGTGCATAATCCCTCGCGCAGTCCACCGCGACAGGGTCGCATTCCACCCCCAGGGCCGAGGCAGCTCCCAGCCGCAAGGCCACCATCGCCAGGATGCCGCTCCCAGACCCCACATCCAGCACGGCCTCGCCGCCATGAATCAGTTCTTCCAGCCATTCGAGCAACATCCTGGTCGTCGCATGGTGCCCGGTCCCGAAGGCCTGTTTCGGATCGAGCACAATTTCAATGTCCCCCGCCTGCAATGTCGTCGTCTCCCAGCTCGGCCTGATCACAATCCTCCGTCCGATCCTGATCGGCCGGACCGACTGAGCCCATTGCCTATTCCAATCCCGATCCGGCACCGGCCGGACTGACAGTTCAGCCGTTGCATCACCGAATTGTTGCAGCACGGCACGAAGCGCCGCCACATGATCGGCGCTCCACCGGTCGCCCGGCCAATAGAGATGAACCGTCCCACCATCCTGCCAGGCCCCCTGCGCGAAGGGGTCCGACAAAGCGCCTAACAGTTCGCCCGCATCGATATCGGTATGAATCGTGACCTCAATCCAGTCCTGTGCCATGACACCCTGTCCTCTTCATTATTGACGGAGTCAGGCCCATCCAGTAAGGTCGAAGCGACCATGCAGGACAACCGACGCTCCCCAGAAACTTCTTCGCGCGAACAGACGCTGCAGCGGCTGCTGAGCCGAACTTCGCGATTGCTCGTGCAGGGTCATCGGGCCAGCGCCACGCTCACGCGCTGGCGCTTGATCCTCTTCGTGACCGCGCTGTTCTGCACGATCACCCTCTACAGGCTCGGCTGGTACCAGGCCGGCAATCTGTCGCTCGGCAGCTTCCTCGCCCTCTTCCTGCTCGTGGCCCGCTATCATACCAGGCTGGAACAGCGGATTCATCGGCTCCGCCAATGGCAACATATCAAACAGACCCATCTGGCCCGCCTCCGCCTCGACTGGGACCGGCTCCCCGAACGGGCCTCTGCCGCGCCGGACAACCATCTCTACGCCAAGGATCTGGATCTCGTCGGCCCCCATTCATTATTCCACCTGCTCGATACCACGGTCTCTTCACAGGGTCGCGAACGCTTGGCCTCCTGGCTGCTCACGCAACCTCCGGCCCAAGACGAATGGGCCGCGCGCCAGACATTGGTTCGCGAACTGACGGCACGTCCACTCTTTCGAGATCGTCTCACGCTGGAAGCCCGGTTGCTCGGAGAGCAGGAAATCGACGGCCATCGCTTAGCTGCGGTGCTGCAACATCGTCTGGAGATCCCCCGGCTGCATATCATCCTGCCCCTGCAAGCCCTCCTCGCAGCGACCACCGCAGGACTCGGGCTCGCCGCACTGCTGAATTGGCTGCCGGGCTACTGGATGTTTTCCTTCGGCCTCTACGCCCTGCTCTATTTCTTCACGGACCAGGGAGAAGAACTGCTCGAACAGGCGGTGGGCCTGCACCATGAAGTAGAAAAACTCGGCAAGGTCCTCGGATACATCGACCGCCACGCGAAACGGTCTCCCTCGGCCCTCGCCAGCACCTGGGCTCCCCTCGCCAACAGCGACCAGACGCCGCTCCGCCTGATCCGGCAGGCCACGAAGATACTCCATGCCGTCAGCATCAAAGCCCATCCGCTCGTGCACCTGGCCGCGAATGCCCTCTGTCCCTGGGACCTCTGGTACGTCAGGAAGCTGGGCCAGATTCAGGATCAGATCCGTGATCGCCTGCCCCTCTGGCTGGATCGGCTCGCAGAGGTCGAAGCGGCGGCAGCCTTGGGCACCTTCGCCCATCTGCACCCAGCCTATATCTGGCCGTCATCCCTTCAATCCGACAACCAACAAAATGGAACCGCCGTGCGCTGCACCGCTCGTAACCTCGTCCATCCTCTGATCCCGGCTGCATCGCGCGTGGCCAACGACTTCTCACTCCGGGGTCTCGGTCAGATTCTGCTCGTGACCGGCTCCAACATGTCCGGCAAGAGCACCTTCCTCCGCACCATCGGCATGAACCTGTGCCTCGCGCAAGCCGGCGCCCCGGTCTGCGCCAGTCAATTCGAATGGACCTGGCTGCGAATGGCCTGCTGCATCCGCGTGGACGACTCGCTCGACGCAGGCCTCTCGTTTTTCTATGCGGAAGTGAAACGGCTGAAATCATTGCTCGACGAAGCGACGGACCGGAGCCAACCGCCGGTGCTCTTCTTGATCGACGAAATTTTCAAGGGGACCAACAATCGTGAACGGTTGATCGGGAGCCACTCCTTCATCACCGCCCTAGCCACAAGCCACGGCTTCGGCCTTGTCACCACCCACGATTTGGAATTGACGGAATTGGAGCGCAGCGTCCCGAGCGTGACCAATGCCCATTTCCAGGAAACGGTGGCAGCAGGCGAACTGCTCTTCGACTACCAGCTCAGGCCGGGCCCCTGCCCCACAACCAACGCGCTGCGGATCATGCAGCTGGAAGGGTTGCCGGTCCCAGGAACCTCGCAGGACACACAGTCTAAGGCATAGTGTGACGACACCCATCAGCACAAGCCCCTCGCCCCCCCAGCCTCTCCGCGGCTTGCTCATCGCCCAGTTCATCGGCGCCTTCAACGACAATGCCTGGAAGCTGATGGTGGCCCTGCTGGCCATCCGGCAACTCGCCGGCACCATCGCACCGGGACCGGAATTTGAAACCGCCGCGCAAACCCAGACGGCCCTGGCCTTTATCGTCTTCACCCTCCCGCTGGCTCTGATCTCCATCGTCGCCGGTGTCCTGGCCGATCGAGTCAGCAAACGCACCATCATCATCATGATGAAGTCGGTGGAGGTGCTCTTGATGGGTTCGGCCACCGCAGCCCTCTGGAGCAATCCAGCCGGAGGCATCCTGCCGTTGACCGTGCTGGGCTGTATGGGCATCCACAGCGCGTTATTCAGCCCGGCCAAATACGGCATTCTGGCCGAACTCCTGCCGCACGAGAAACTGGCGGCAGGCAACGGGCAGCTTGAAATGTGGACGTTCCTGGCCATCCTCACTGGAACCGCCGCGCCAGGCATCCTATTGTTCCTCTCCGGCCCCTCCCTCTGGCTGGCTCCGCTGGGCCTCGCGCTCCTCGCGCTCGCCGGATTGGCTGCTGCCTGGACCATTCCCCCGGTTCCCGCGGCGCGATCAACAGGCGGTCTCCGCAATACCCTTCAGGGAGCCTGGTCGGCGCTGGCGTCAGACCGGATGCTTCGCCTCGCGGTGATTGGTGCAGTCTTCTTCTGGACCATCGCCAGCCTCTTCGCCCAAAACATTCTGATCTATGTCAAGGCAGTCCTGGGCCTGTCGGACTGGCAATCGGGCCTGCCGCTCATGACTCTCTCCATTGGAATCGGTCTTGGCGCCAAACTGGTGGGACGATGGTCACAGGCCCGCGTGGAATATGGGTTGATTCCGCTAGGCGCGGCCGGAGTCGCTATCCTATTGTCCGCCGTGGGTTTTCTCGCACCAGACTTGCCGGCAACGCTCGTACTCATGGGCCTGCTGGGCCTGGCCAGTGCGCTGATCTTTGTGCCGCTCAATGCCCTCATCCAATGGCGCGCGCCGAACGAACGCCGGGGCTCGGTCATCGCCTTCGAAAACACCTGCGTCTTCACCGGCATTCTGCTCGGATCGCTGGGAGCAGGAGCCCTGGCCCAGAGTGGGGTCTCCACGACCGGAATCTTTCTCGCCACTGCCTCGTTCACCGTCATCGGCACTGGCTGGGCGCTCTGGCTCCTGCCGGATGCGTTGCTCCGAGCGGTCTTGGCCGTCCTCACCAATAGTCTCTACCGCCTGAGGATTGTCGGACATGAGCATGTCCCCCTCCAAGGTGGCGCATTGCTGGTTCCCAACCATGTATCCTTCATCGACGGGTTCCTGCTGATCGCCAGCCTCGACCGGCCGATCCGGTTCGTCGTCGATGAACAGTATGCGGAATTGCCGATTCTCAAACCCTTCATGAAGCTGCTCGGCATGATTCCGATTTCGTCGCAGGGAGGACTTCGCGTCATCCTGCATGCGCTGCGCGAAGCAGGAGCGGCGCTCGACAGGGGCGAAATCGTCTGCATTTTTCCGGAAGGTCAGATCACGAGAACCGGCACCCTGCTCCCCTTTCGCCGGGGATTCGAACGGATCATGAAAGGCCGAAGCGCCCCCATCGTTCCGGTTCATCTGGATCGCATCTGGGGCAGTCTCTTCAGCTTTAATCGAGGAAGATTTCTCTCAAAAATGCCGGAACGGATTCCCTATCCTGTGACCGTCTCATTCGGGGCTCCGCTTCCGCCAGAGACCTCGGCCCATGACATTCGCAGCGCCATTCGCTCTCTCGGCGAAGCAGCTTGGAGCCTCCGCAAACAGGACCGCTGCCCGCTGCACCGGACCTTCATCCGTGCCATGAGGCGGCATCCCTTCCGCTTCGCCATGGCGGACCAAACCCGCCAGTCCGTCTCGTCGCTCCAGGCCCTGATCGGCTCCATCCTGCTCGCCAGAGCATTGCGGCCTCTCTGGATGGACCAGCGCCATGTCGGCCTCCTCCTCCCTCCGACCGTCGCGGCCGCACTCGTCAATGTGGCTGCACCTCTCTGTGGGAAGACCAGCGTGAACCTGAGCTACACGGTCGGCAAAGCAGGCCTTGAAGCAGCCGTGCGGCTCGCGGACCTCCGCACGATCGTCACCAGCCGGACCTTTGTCGAGAAAGCCAAGTTGGATCTGCCGGACGGACCGTCAATTATATGGTTGGAAGACGTGGCGCGCAGGATCGGTCCAAGGCAGAAACTCGCCGCGAGTCTCCTCGCCCTCTGCGCCCCGGCGCGGCTCATCGAACTGGCCTGCGGGCAAAAGACCCAGCTGACGATGGACGATCTCGCGACCATCATCTTCAGCAGCGGCAGCACCGGCGAGCCCAAAGGCGTGATGCTGTCTCACTTCAACATTGACGCCAATGTGCAGGGGGCCAGCCAGATGCTTCACCTCTATCAACGGGAACGAGTGCTGGGGATCCTGCCCTTCTTCCACTCCTTCGGCTATCTCATCTTCTGGCTAATCATGCACAACAACGCGGGCATGGTCTTTCACCCCTCCCCGCTCGACGTCACCGTCATCGGCGAGCTCGTGCGCCGCTACCGCCTCACGTTCCTCGTCACCACGCCGACCTTTCTCCAACTCTATCAACGCCGCTGCACCCCAGAGCAATTCAGTTCGCTGCGCGTGGTCCTGACCGGCGCGGAGAAACTGCCGGCCCGCCTCGCGCGGGCCTTTGAAGATCGGTTTGGCATCGCCCCCATCGAAGGCTACGGCGTGACGGAATGCGCCCCCGTCATCTCCGTCAATTGTCCGGACTTCCGGGCCGCCGGGTACTATCAACCGGCCTCCAGGCGGGGAACCGTGGGCCAACCGCTACCGGGCGTCTCCGTGCAGATCGTCGATCCGGACAGCTTCACGCCCTTGCCGCCGGGTCTGCCCGGCATGTTGCTGGTCAAAGGTCCTAACGTCATGCAGGGCTACTTGGAGCGTGAGGACCTGACCGCCCAGGCCCTGCGCGATGGCTGGTACATCACCGGCGATATCGTCACGCTGGATGACGACGGATTTCTGACTATCACGGATCGGCTCTCGCGCTTCTCCAAGATCGGCGGGGAAATGGTTCAACATGGGCAGGTCGAAGAGGCGCTACATCAGGCGCTCGGCCTGGAGACACAGACTTTTGCCGTCACCGGCATTCCCGATGAACAAAAGGGGGAGCAGCTCGCGGTCCTTCACACCTTGAAGGAGGCGCAGATTCCCGGTCTCGTCGCCAAGCTCGCGGCAAACGGCCTGCCGAACCTCTTTATTCCTTCACGCACGAACTTCATCAAAGTCGAAGCGTTGCCGGTACTGGGCACAGGGAAAATGGACCTGCGAGGCCTGAAGCGAATCGCGATGGAACGGCTGGGAGTGCGTGAGACATAAGACGTCAAATGTAAAAGTTTTGCGGGCAAAACAATCCGCGGCCCTACGTCTCACCTTTCACGTCTTACTTTTTACGGTTAGGTACGTCCAGCATACCGCCCGAGCGTCGCGACAAAAGGGAACCGCAGCATCATGAACAGGTTCAAACAGACCGGAGGGCCGAGATGTTCAAGGCCGATCTTCATCCCCAATTGCCCTAAGGCCGGTTCCGCGCAATACGTCCCGAAGAGCCGGTCCCACCAGGGCACATTGAATCCATAGTTGCTATTGGTCTCGCGCGGGTCCACAGAATGGTGGATGCGATGCATGTCCGGAGTCACAATGAACCACCGGAGCACCGGCTCGATGCTCAAGGGAATCCTCACATTACTGTGATTGAACAGGGCCGTGCCATTCAGCACGATCTCAAAGGCAACCACCGCCAAGGGAGCAACCCCCAAGGCCAGCACCGCCGCACTCTTCACCAGCAGCGAGATGACCATCTCCACCGGATGAAACCGCACCCCGCTGGACACATCCAAATCCAGATCTGAGTGATGCATCATGTGAAACCGCCAGAGAAACGGGACCCCATGAAACACCTGATGCTGCAAGTAGATCACCAGATCGAGCAACACCACCGCCAAACCCATTTCAAGCCAGGCCGGCCAATCGACCCAGTTCAACAGACCCCAGCCATGCTCCTGCGCCATCACCGCCGTCGCCGCGACACCTCCTGCAAACAATAGTCTGGCAATGATCGTATTCAACACCACGATCGTGAGATTCCCGCCCCACCGGCAGAGTTTCGACGCAGTCAACTTCCGGCGCGGCGCCAGCAGTTCCCACGTTGCCATGATGCCCAGCACGGACAGATAGGACCCTACTCGAGCCAAATCTCCAGACACCATAACGTTCCTCCTCGCCCGTAACGATCACCTTGTAGAACGTAAGAGGCAGAACCGATGAAATGGATTCATGTCATGAAAGGCAAACAAATCAATGGCTCCTGAAACCATTGTCAGTTTCATGGGCCATTGTCCACTGTTGAAAGAGTTCACGCAGATAGCGCTGGACCGGATCGATTCCACGTTGTCGCATCCCACGGTGCTATGGGAAGATACCAGCAATGGACCAACAGAACAACAAACAAGCACAGACCAGCCAGACGGATCGGCCCCTGATCATCCTTGGCTGCGGCTATACGGGCCGGTTCATCTTGCCGCTGACCGTCCAGCGAGGCACCACCACCTGGGGCACCAGCCGGAACCCGGCGCAGCAACTTCCGACGGTGCCTCTCTCGCAGCGTCTGGAGTTCGATCTGGCCCGCCCTGCGACCTGGGATCATCTGCCAGCCTGGGCAGACCTCATCTGGTGCTTTCCCGCCAGCCCCTTAGCAGCAGTTCAGGCCTGGGCCAAGACGCAACGTTCACGATTCAACCGACTCGTCGTACTCGGCAGCACCTCCGCCTACGAGGTATCAGACGATTCCACCGACTATCCCCCACTCTGGATCGACGAAGCGGCCCCGATCGACCGGACCAAACCACGGGTACAGGGAGAAGAATATTTACGCAACGAACTCGGCGCCATCCTGCTGCGCGTAGCAGGCATCTATGGACCAGGAAGAAACCCGTTGGATTGGATCACACAAGGCCGCGTCGGCCCATCGAGAAAATACGTAAACCTGATTCATGGAGAGGACCTGGCTGCAATCTGCCTGGCCGCAATCGAAAAAGGAACGCCAGGCGAAGCCTATAACGTCAGCGACGGCATCCCTTATACCTGGCACGAGATCTGCGCAACAGCCCAGCAACGCTGGGGCGTAATCCCGGCAGCAACACAAGAAGACCTCTCACCGGGTAAACGAATCAGCAATACCAAGCTTCGAGCAGAACTTGGCTATGAACTGAAGTACCAGGACCTCTACCAAGCTCTTTCGTTGATCGAATCAGTAGGCGAGAACTAAGCACAGGATGGTCAAAATGGCTTCCAGCAAGGCCGCAGGCGAGTCGCAACCGGAAGCGTACCCGTAGGGTACGTTGAGGATTGCGATGAGCCAAGAACGAAACTGGAAGGCATTTTCACCATCCTGCCACAAGCCTGCTAGAGGCGGAGGAGGGCCATGACGGAGAGACAGACCAGCAAATTATTGATGGCATGAGCCAAGATCCCTGGCAAGAGACTCCCGGTTTTCTCATAGAGCCAAGCCCAGAGCAACCCGCTCCAGAGCACACTGGCGAAACCGATCAATCCATAGCCATGGGCGACCGCGAAGATGCCGGCGCTAATCAGCGCAGCCGGCAGGAAGGAAAACTTTCTGCGCAAGATTGCGAACAGAATGCCGCGAAAGGCCAGTTCCTCGAACAGCGGCGCGAACACCACATATTCGATGCCGCTAATGGCCGTCAGGGACGGAGAGCCCCAAGCCAGATCGGCGTCGAACCATTCGGTCCAATGGCTCGTCAGGTGAAACGGCTCCGACAGCCGATCCATCACCCACTCGCCCCAGAGCCCTGCTGCCACCACCGCCACGACCACCGTCAGCAGACGTCCGACATTCGCCCATCCGATTTCCAAGCCGAACCCTTCTTCGAGCGTCATACCGGACGGACGGAAGAGGTGCCGGTAGGCCAAGAAGAGCAAGGGCACATTGGTCAAGGGAATGACCAAGGCCCGGAGCGGGGCATTATCCGGCGACGCATAGATCAAAAACAGCGCCGTGCCTATCGCCCCCAGCGCGCCCCCGCGAAGCAACACGGCCGCCCCGATCGCGCCAGGCCACGGCGGCGGCACGCCAGGCTCATGGAGCCGGACGAAACGAGCCGCCTCGCTCCGGTTAAGCCACAGCAGCAAACAAACCACCGTGCCAACGACCATCGCGCCAAGCTCAACAAGCGTAATGCGATGCGACCAGACAAATTGGCGATCGACGCGCACCGCCGCCTGTTCCTGAATCCTGGATAACAGCGCCACATCGTTGGCGCGGCGCGCCAGCCGTTCGGCCAGACGATCGTAAAACCAGCCGGCAGGCAACAGCTCGGCCAGCTCAGCTTGCCACACCATATACCGATCCGCGTCAGGAGCCGCGCCTTCGCCATACGCGGCCCGCACCAGATCGGCAAACTGCGGAAGCGGGTCCTCGGCATCGGCCCACTCATGCGCGGAAAGGAGCGCCTGGGACACATGGCCTGCCTCGGCTTGGAGAATCGCCAGCTGCAGCGGCACGAGCGGATCGGTCGAGACCCCCGCAAGCTCTCGATACCATTCGATGGCATGGGCCTGTTCCGTCTCGTTCCCGCCAGAGGTCCAGACAAAAAGCTGCTGCTCCCATTGGGGCGCTCGCTTCAGTCCTTCCTGCGCATCCATAGTCCGACTGACCATCAGACTGAGGGCTTGCTCCGGCGCCTCGATCCGCTCCAGTTTAGAGGAGGAAGCCGATAGCAGAACCACCGACAGCAACGCCGCCACAAGCACGAAGGCCGCCAACCACGTCACCATGGGCGAAAATCGCCCAGGCCGCCCCCCGGTCAACGGCGGCACGTAGGTGGCACGCCACCACGAGCGATACTCTTTCGGTTCTTTGGGAGCAGAGACTGGTTCCATCATCCTGGTGACTATAACACGCGGTTTTTCGGGCTCGAAACCCCTTTCGCGCGAACGAACGAACGGACCGGCGCAGAATACCCGTGGCCGAAAGCGACTGAACTCCGCTATACTGGCTTCCTCATATCGGAGCGCTATGCCAGTTCAGAACTTTACACCCCCTCGCCGGCTGCTCCTTGGCCCAGGGCCAAGCATGGTGCATCCGCGAGTCCTCCGCGCGCTCTCGATGCCGCTCATCGGCCACCTGGACCCAGCCTTCCTGGGCGTCATGAACGATATCCAGACCCTGCTGCGGCTCGTGTTTCAAACCGACAACCGCTTCACCATCGCCGTCTCTGGCACAGGCTCGGCCGGGATGGAAGCCTCGATCGTCAATACCGTTGAGCCTGGGGATGCGGTCATCGTCGGGGTCAATGGCGTATTTGGCACGAGATGGGCCACCACCGTCGAACGCTGCGGCGGCAAAGCCATTCGCGTCGAAGCTCCCTGGGGCCAGATCATCGATCCAGCTGCCATCGAACAGGCCCTGAGCCGATCCGGCCCGGTGAAAGCCGTGGCGATCGTGCAGGCCGAAACCTCGACCGGCGTCTGGCAACCGCTTGAACCGATCGCCCACCTCTGTCGCACCCATGACGCGCTCTTCCTCGTGGATGCCGTCACCTCGCTGGGCGGCATACCGGTCGAGATCGACCGGTGGGGCATTGATGTCTGCTATAGCGGCACCCAGAAATGCCTGAGCTGCCAGCCAGGCCTCGCGCCCTTCACCCTCAGCGACCGGGCCTTGGCCTCCATCAAGGCCAGACGCAGCCCCTGCCAGAGTTGGTATTTCGATATGGCCTTGATTGCGGACTACTGGGCCGAAGGTGCCAGGGCCTACCACCATACGGCGCCAATCTCCATGCTCTATGCCCTGCGGGAGGCCTTGCGCCTCGTCGAAGAAGAAGGGCTGCCGTCGCGCTTCGCCCGCCATCAACTCAATAGCGAAGCCCTGCTCGCCGGCTTGGCCCAACTCGGGCTCTTGCCCCTCCCCCCGGCTGGCCATCGACTCCCGATGTTAACCTGTGTCACAGTCCCCTCTCACATTCCTGAAGCCGAGATACGGATGAACCTTCTCTCGACCTATGGGATTGAAATCGGCGGAGGGCTCGGCCCGCTCAAGGGGAAAGTCTGGCGCATCGGCTTGATGGGTGAATCGTCGACTGAAGCGCATGTCTTGACCCTGCTCAACGCCCTGGAAGAACTGTTTATCCGGCGAGGCTGGCTCTCCACTCCCGGAGTCGCGCTCCAGGCTGCGGCACGGATCTATAGCCGCATGGCATCTTGACGACAAAGGACATAAATCGCATGAACAACAAACCATTACTCTGGGTGCTCGGCGGCGGAGCCTTTGCCTTTGTCGCGGTGGTCTCGTACTGGATCTTGGCCCTGACGCTGGCCGATCGCATGAAATCGGACCTCGTTCCGCCGGACAAGGCCGCGTCCTATATTCATGCGCTCATCGAGTCCAACCGGACCAACTACACGGAAAACGTCGTCGGCAAACTCCATCAGGCCGGTCTGGCCGAAGCCGTCGAACATTGGCGCGACGAAAAAGGCGTCCCCCTTCCCGCGCAGTTCCTCCTGGAGTCCGGACGGCTGGTTGCGCAAAAAAATCTCAAGTTCACGTTCCGCCTGGCCAGCATAACGCCGATCTATGTCTGGAATGGTGCCACGACCGATTTCGAGCGAAAGGGGCTCGAGACCGTCGCCAAGGACCCCTCGAAGCCGATCGGCGGATTCGTCAGGATCGACGGAGGCCGCTACTACCAAACCATCTACCCGGACCGGGCGGTGGTCCAGTCCTGCGTCACCTGCCACAACGCACATCCCAACAGCCCGCGCCGCGACTACAAAATCGGCGATGTCATGGGCGGCATCATCATCACCATTCCCATCGATTTACCATGACCACCCTCGCCATTCGCTCCGTGCGCGTCATCGACGGAACCGGTCGAACCATCGAACGGGCCACTGTGATCATTCGCGGGGCCACGATTGCCGCAGTCGGATCGGACCGGGACCTCTCGATTCCACGCGGCGCGGCCAAAATCGATGGCCGGGGACTGACCCTGTTGCCTGGCTTGATCGACTGTCACGTGCACTTCTGCCTCGGAGCCGAACCGGACGTCGTCGCCGCGATCGCCAAAGAAGCACCAGCCCTGAACCTGCTCAAAGCCAGCCGGGCTGCGCGCGAGACCCTGGAAGCAGGCTTCACCACCGTGCGCGACGTGGGATCGCGGGACCATTCCATCTTCACGCTGCAACAGGCCATCGAGACAGGCCTCGTGAAAGGGCCTCGCATTGTCGGGGCAGGCCTGGCCATTTGCATGATCGGCGGCCATGCCAGATTTATCGGGCAGGAGGTGAAGGGAGTCAAGCAGGTCCGTTCCGTCGTGCGCGAACAAATCGCCGCCGGAGCCGGCGTCATTAAAGTCATTGCCTCGGGCGGGGTCCTCACGCCGGGCACCTCACCGGACCAGGCGCAAATGACGATTGAAGAGATCCAGGCCGCCGTCGAGGAAGCGCAGCTGGCCGGGCGGAAGGTCGCCGCCCATGCCCATGGATCGTCGGGGATGAAGAATGCGATCCGCGCCGGAGTCCATTCGATCGAACATGCCACGCTCATGGACAAAGAAGCGGCCACCCTCATGAAGGAGCACGCCGTCTTCATGGTGCCGACCCTCTCCGCGCTCGCCACCACCGCCTCCTGCCGGCTCGGGTGCGGCGTGCCGGACAGCGCGCGCGACAAGGCCAAAGCCATGACGAAGCGTCATGCCGTGAGCTTCAAGAACGCTTTGCGGGACGGAGTCCAGATTGCGATGGGGACGGACGCGGGGACGCCCTTTAATTTCCATGGCGAAAACGCCCAGGAGCTCGAACGGATGGTCGCCTTCGGAATGAGCCCGATGCAAGCGATCCTCGCCTCGACTGCCTTCGCTGCACGCTTAATCGGAATTCAGGACCAGGCAGGAACCATCGAGAAGGGAAAACTGGCTGACCTTCTCCTCTTCGAGGGAAATCCGCTTCGCCACATCGAGCAACTCCGCGACCGGGACAGAATTATCGGGGTCATGCAGGCGGGACGGTTCGTGGCGGGACATCTGTCGGGGACGTGAGACGTGAAAGGTGAGCCGTAAAACGAGAAGAACTTCCGTCATTTCACCTTTTACGTTTCACGTCTACCGTCTTTCGTAAAAGAGCTCCAGCGCTGCGGCATAGCCCTTCTTCCGCCCCTTGCGAAACACCTCCTCCAGCTGCCCGCGTAACGCCCTGACTCCTCCCGCATCACCTCGCTTGGCCACCCCCTGAGACAGCAGCATCTCCAACGCCACTTCGATGAGCCGCTGTTTGCGCCCCTCCATCTCCGGAGTCACCAGTTCATCCATGACCTCTGATGCCCGAGCCTGCAGCATGGCGTCTTTGAACGTGTCATACCCTTGATCCGCCACGGTCCGCTCACGAATCACGGCGAGCTCAAACCTGATCCGCATCACGTCTTTCATCAAAACCGCAAACACTTCCTTGCGCCCCTCATCGAAGAGCTTCTGTTCCATCTCATCGAGAATGACAGTCGGATCTGCGGCTTCATCTCTGGTTGCCTCATCGCCCCAGTTAAGCCGGTCATAGTTGCGACGCTTCTCGGAATCGCCAATGATTTCATAGGCGGCATTGATTTCACGAATCTTGGATTCAGCCTGCGCGCTGTCGGGATGGCGATCGGGATGGTGCTGAAAAACCAGCTTCCGGTAGGCTTTCTTAATCGCGTCGTCAGACGCGTCGCGAGAGACCCCCAACACCTGATAAAAGTCGATTCGTGCCATGGCCGCGACTATACCATGCACCCTCCGGCGACGCACCTAGACCGCCAACAGTAGGCCGCGACCGGAATAATCGCTGCCGAATCAACATCAAACAGACCGGCCCTTGACATCCCGCCAAAGCGGCTTACACTTACATCATGACTAATACACCACCACCCAAAGCCCTGACCTACGACGAAAAGAAAGCCGCTAACGCCGCCTTCGCGGGCCGTCCCTTCAATGATGCCTGATCTGCATCGGCGCGCGTGGTGTATGACGGAATCGTAAAGGCTTTGCCCCAGGCAGAAACCGAAGCGCCAGCCCCGGCCCAAACCGAAACATTCGCCGAGTCTCTTACGGCAGAGACCGACGCGCTCCAACTTCAAGAGCCTCTCGAACAAGAGCCAGCCGGCGGGCATGAATTGGTAGAAGGCACTGTCGCACCGTTCAACCTGCGTGACCGGGACGCGGCGATTCAGGCAGGAACCTTGATCGACGTGACGCCGACCGCCTTGCAACTCGGTATTTCATTTCCCGTCACGATCACCAGACCTCTCTGGGAATCGGGGATTGTCACGAGCCAATCCCTTTCAGAAGAAGATCAAGCCGGGCGGCTGCACGACATCCTGATGGCCTTCCACCTGCGCCTGGCCAGCCTGACGACGGTTTCTCCGTTGCTCGACTTTCCCCTGCTGCTGGCCTTGCCTCCGAGCAGGGTGCCTCAGCCTGTGCCGCTGTTTGCCCTCATTCAGCCGGACCCGGCACATCAAGCGAACGTGACGATCTTGCTCCCGAATGAAGTGTCGCTCTCCATTACCTCGCTGAACTAGCAGACTGCTGGCAGGATGCTGAAAAAGTTCACCGGCTTTATTCTCACCTCGAAAGCATCCTCAACGTAGCCCGAGGCTACGCCTCCGGTGCTTTCATCGGCTGCGGCCGCGCTGGACAAACTTTTTGGACATCCTGCTGCCTTATCAACAATCCCCGCGAACGCCGAGCTGTTTCTGAACGAAGGCCCGTTCGTCCCTCTCGCTGGTGATCGTGCCATCGATCCTCGCATCCAACAACTTCCCCAAAATGACCCCGTACTGAGGTCCAGGCTTCAGCCCCATGGCCTGAAGATCCCTCCCCTTTAAGACCGTCGTAACCGCCCTACTTTTCTCATAGACCTTCAGATATCGCCTCAATAAACTTAATCGCGCCGCCTGTTGACGACTCATCTGCTTCGACAGGAGCAACACGAGCGCCTCGTCCGGAAGATCGACCAACAGGCGATAGACCTGCGATGGCCGTAAGGCTCCTCTCTCGGTGAGTCTCTTCAATCTGCGATCGAGTTGCTTCCCCCCGGCGCTCAGCTTCGTCGCCTGCTCGCGTGAACAGGCCAACCGCCTGATGATCACAGCGAGCACGACCGGACTGGACTCGCTCGACAAGGCCATGAGATAGACGATCGACCGATCGATCACCGCATCAGGCGATCGACTGCTCCACCAGGCGAGCGCCTTGGGAACAGCTCTAACCACTCGCGTCACCGCCGCCTTGGCACAGAGACGGCGGTGGAGGAATCGAAGCAATTTCAGCTTCGCCAAGCGCGCAATCGCGCGCGCCGGATCCCGTTCGGCGAACAACACCAAAATTTCGTTCTGCAATCGGGGGCCGGAGAGTTGCTGGATCAGATTCGTGGAGGCTGCGTCTGTAAGCAGCCGTAATGTCT
>SXGR01274647.1_pt1 | contig 31829 bp, 23 predicted proteins | sample 3174711 | NCBI WGS metagenome assembly SXGR01 (sample SAMN11356860, study PRJNA531348) | freshwater metagenome | isolation source: freshwater sample F1-60 | place: China: Fuxian Lake, Yuxi | collected 2017-12-25 | reverse complement strand
GACCCTCTGATTAACAGTCAGATGCTCTAACCAACTGAGCTAAGGAGGAGTGTTTCTGTTGAAACGCCGCCATTAAGATGAAGATCTTTCCGGCGGGGAGCAAAAATAAGGAAAATCGGAATAATTAGCCTCATTTTCGGAGGCAGATATAGAGCCCATCCGGCCTCATTTCCAAGGGGTATGCACGCATATCATATCCTTGCCCCGTACAATTTCTGCCATTGGCTAAGCAAAATTTATAGTGGTGAAGAGGGCAAACAATATTTCCTTTTGCGTCAATATACCCATCTTTCAGAGGGGCGCCTGCGTGTGGGCAAAGGGCCTGAAAAGCAAAAAATTTTCCCTCGAATTGTGCAAGGCAAATCGAACGCTCGGTAATGGTAAATGATAAAATGGGTTGATTTTCCCAGGGTAAGCTGTTGGGATCTTCTGTTAGTAAGTGCCATTCAAGTTCCTTCGGTGTAATCGGCATGGGAGTAATAAGCTGTTTTGTAAGGGTAGCGCTGACTGTATAATTTTCGAACTTGCTGTAATAGATTAGTACGTAATGTATCAATTTCTCTCTTCTCCGTGGCTGATATAAATATGCAGGCTCCCAGCGTTTCGTTTTCCCAACGTTTTTTTAAGTCTTTCAAAATGGTGTGTTTTACATCTTCCTCCAACCATTCATCAAAGGTTTGTTTTTCGTACACATCCATCTTATTGAAAATAGTGACCGTGGGTTTATCAGCGCAACCTAATTCTGCCAGTGTGGTGTTCACTACTTTCATTTGATCTTCGTAGTTAGGATGAGAAACATCGACCACATGCAATAAAATATCACTTTCTTTTACTTCGTCTAGTGTGCTTTTGAAACTCTCAACCAAATGGTGGGGGAGTTTGCGTATAAATCCTACCGTATCGCTTAATAGAAATGGCGTGTTTTCAAATACTACTTTACTGGTAGTTGTATCCAGCGTGGCAAATAACTTATTCTCTGCAAAAACATCTCGCTTGCTTAGCAAATTCATCAGAGTGGATTTACCAACATTTGTATAACCCACTAAGGCAACTCGGATAAACTCTCCTCTTTCCTTTCGTTGGGTAAAGGCTTGCTTATCGATTTCTGCCAGTCTTTTGCGTAATAACGAAATTTTATCTCGGACAATCCGACGGTCTGTTTCGATCTCTGTTTCTCCTGGACCTCTGGTACCAATACCGCCGCCTAGACGTTCCAGGTGTTTCCACATTCCTCGTAGTCGAGGTAATATATATTGGTATTGCGCTAATTCTACTTGCGCTTTTGCTTGCGCGGTTTTAGCACGGCGTGCAAATATGTCTAAAATCAAGTCACTACGATCAATCGTTTTTACTTGCAGCGCTTTTTCGATGTTATTGATCTGTGCTCCACTGAGTTCGTCATCAAATATTACAACGCGGATGTCTTTTCCTTTTACATAGTTTGCAATTTCTTCGAGCTTACCCTTCCCAATAAATGTTTTGCTGTCTGGATGGGGAAGCTTTTGCGTAAAAGTCTTCACTGTAACGGCACCAGCGGTGCTAGCTAAGAAGGCTAGCTCTGCTAAATATTCGGTGACTTGAGTCTCTGTCTGATCTTTTTGAATAACGCCAACTAAAATGGCCCGTTCTTCTTTTTCAATCTTATTCCGCTTATCAATCATATCCGATTCTCAAAGACCACTCAACGTGAGGCCAAGTGTAAAGGGGCGTACAGTGGGGCCTTGTCCATCTCGAAGTGTAGGGTTGAGCTGATAGCTACTAAATAGTGAAACGTTTCCGTAGCCAACACGAAAGGTTCCTGTAAATCGAGTTTTATTAAAGTATTTAGTGCTTGATTCTTTGACGCTAAACTCATTTAAGAGATTTCCATTTCTATTTTCCCAATCAACATTTCGAGTATGCGCATTGATTAGCGCACCCACGCGAACACCTAACCCAACTTTTATTCCTTTTCCTGTTTCCGGATTTGCACTAAATCGCAGCTCAAGGGGGACCTCTGCATAACTGGTTGCTAATTTTGTTTTCTTGTAATGATTGGTGTCACGCACATTGGTAAAGCGCAGGGTACTACCCAATTCTTTGATTCCTACATTAACTTTTGAGAAACGCATATGATCACTACCCACACCTATACCTACACCAAGACTCATCTTTGGATTACTCTTGAAAGGGAAATCAAACATGAAGTACACGTTAAAGCTCTTGGAGAACTTTCCCATGGCAATGGTATCCGGAACTCCAGACCAGGTGGTGTGCCCAAATTGAATTACTAAGTGGTCGTTTGGTCGATTGGATAGATCAATTTTCTTTTTACTTGTGTTCGTCCCATTTTCTTGTGCTACAAGACCATTTAATACGGTGAGGGATAAAAGGAGAAAAAGATAGACTTTTTTCATTATTAATAATTAATTGTAAATCAATACATTATGCATTGATTTTAAACTGATTTGTGGACCCTGTTGGGATCGAACCAACGACCCTCTGATTATGAGTCAGATGCTCTAACCGTCTGAGCTAAGGGTCCGGGAGAGCAAAAGTAATTAAAAGATGACAGACGCTTAATTTAGAGTATGCAGAATTCAATCAAGGCCTTCAGTATTCTAATCATTTTTTGTTTCATTGCTTGTCGGGCTCCTCAATCTTCATCCGTAACCACCATTGGTATTGGCTCTTGTGCTAATCAAGACACACCGCAGCCTTTATTAGGAGTGGCAGCTGCATATGAGCCGGATTATTTTATTTTTTTAGGCGATAATATCTATGGGGATACTGATAACATGGATACGTTACGGGCAAAATACCAGCGCTGGGCTGCTCAGCCCTCCTTTCAGCAGCTGAAAAAGATGACTCGTTTTTTTGCAATTTGGGATGACCATGACTTTGGCCGTAACGATGCGGGACGTCATTACCCGTTTAAAAAGGAGTCCAAAGAAATTTTTCTTTCTTTTTTTGATGAACCTGATACCAGCCAACGCAGAAAGCATGAGGGAATCTATCATGTGGAGTATATAAAAAAGGAGGGAAGAACGATTCAATTGATTTTATTGGATAGCCGCACATTTCGTGATGATGTTCGGTTGTTTGATAGTGCAGCGCCAACTCCTCGAGATCGCTATTTTTATTCTTTAGATTACAGTATTTATGAAAATAATGATAGTACCTTATTGGGTGAAGAACAGTGGAAATGGCTTGGAGAAATTCTGAAACAGCCTGCTGATATTCGTCTTGTTAGTAGTGGCACTCAGTTTGGCATTGAGTATAATGGGTATGAAGCATGGGCCAATTACCCACATGAACAGCAGCGCTTGATTGAGTTGATCAAAAATACCCGTGCTGGAGGTGTACTTTTTTTGACAGGCGATGTGCATTATGGAGAACTATCTAAGTTGCAGGTTCCTGATCTTTATCCTTTGTATGATTTTACATCAAGTGGCATTACCTCAACTTGGAGTTTTGCTACTCCAAATAAAAATCGAATCGAAGGCCCTATTATGGATAACAATTTTGGGCTCATTACAATTCGTTGGGAAAAAGATCCTGTGATCGACTTTCAATTAATTGATGCTGCCAATAACAGTAGAGCACAGTATAGTATTCGTTTGAGTGAAATTTCATTTTAATAATTATGCGACTCATTAATTTACTCTCAGTTGCAATGATACTTTTTTCATTGGCAAGCTGTGCGGTCACTCGATTAAAATCTTTTTCCATGAATTTTGCATCTAATACTGTTATTGCGCATCGTGGCGCATTTAAGAAAAATGGATTTCCGGAAAACTCTATTGCTTCACTAAGGGAGGCAATTCGGTTGGGTTGCACGGGATCGGAGTTTGATGTACGTATGACGGCTGATGAAGTATTGGTTGTCAATCACGATCCGCATCATGGTGGTATGGATATTGAAAGCACATCATATGCTCAGCTGCGTTCTCATCGGCTTTCCAATGGAGAGGAGATACCCACCTTAGAGGCCTATTTGAGAGCAGGACTTCAGGATAATAAATCGACACGGTTGGTGCTAGAAATAAAACCTTCACCGGCTGGTAAAGCGCGCGGACAATTATTAGCACAACGGGTATGGGAGCAAGTCAAGAAAAGTAAAGCCAATGCGTGGGTGGAGTATATCAGTTTTGATTATGCAATTCTTACCAAGTTAATTGAGATGGATTCAACTGTTGTATCACATTATCTTAATGGCGAAAAATCACCTGCTATTTTACAAGCTGCCGGAATTAAAGGTTTAGACTATAATTATAAGGTCTACCAACAAAACCCACAGTGGATTACTGAAGCAAAGGTCTTGGGACTTATTCTTAATGTGTGGACGGTTAACGAGCCTTCACAATTAGAGTGGTGTATTCGCCAGGGGTTTGATTTTATCACTACAAATGAACCGGAGTATTTGCTGAAGCTCCCTGCTCGTTAACCTCATTTTTATTGCTATCAATTTGCATTAGATGATCGAATAAATTGACCTCAGAGGGTATCCCGATTTTTTTACGAAGTCTGTACCTGCTTATTTCGACGCCTCGTACTGAAATATTCATTAGTTGGGCAATTTCTTTGCTACTGAGGTTCATCCGTAGATAAATACACAATTTTACCTCGTTGGCAGTTAGCGACGGATATGTTTTTTTCAGTAGCACTACAAAGTCGCTATGTACTTTGTCAAAGTGTTTAGCAAAAGTTTCCCATTCCTGATCGATTTTATCATCATCAGATACTGATTTGATTACTTTTTTTATTTCCTGTATAGCCGTTTTATCTTGAATATGCTTTAGTACATGTGCAAGCTCCTCTTTGATTTTTGAAAGCAGTTCTCCTTTTTTTACCAAGTGCATAGTGGAGGAAGCTAATTCCGAGTTCTTGAAATTTATTTCAGACTCTAGTTTTTCATTTTGCAAGGCCACCACCTCACTTTGTGTTTTATTTAATTCTAATTCACTTATATAAAGTAGTCTTTTATTTTCTTCCTCCATTCTTTTTTGCTGTTTGCTGAATTTGATTTTTTGAAATTGATACATCAGTAAAAGTAAACCAGCAAAAAGAAAAATATAAATGGCATACGCCCATGACGTCCTAAACCAGGGGGGTAGCACAGTAAATTCAAATGTGGTAACACTTGATTCGCTTCCTAAATTGTTTCGCGCCTTTACCTCGAATGTGTAACGTCCTTCTAGCAGATTAGAGTACTCCTTGTCTGCACGTGTGCTCCATGCTGACCAATTTTTATCAAATCCTTTGAGGCGATAGGAGTATTCCAATTTTGACTCTTGTCCATACAGTATGGCTGAAAACCCAAAACGAATTGTTTTCCATTTGTTGGGTATGATTAGCTTTTCGGTATATGAATTCTTGGCTGCCAATGAACCAAAACCACCGAAGAGTAAACTATCGTTCTGCCCTGTAATATTTACTTTTCTGATTTGTACTTTTAAGTCACGCTTGTTCTCCAGGTATTTTTTATAATTCACATGGAAGATGCCACGCTCTGCACTAATAAAAATATTCTCATTATTAATGGGGAAAACGTTTTCAAATCCACTTAGTATTTTATTAGATAATTCTGGTAAGTAGGTAATGGTTTGTGCTTTAATATTGATTACTCCTACCGATTTGTCTTGCACAAACCAATAATTACCTTCTTTGTCTTCTTTGATATAGCGAACACCTTTTGATCCGATTGTTGAACTAAATAACCGGTGCGGGATAAAATTATCAGTTTGCTGATTGTATTGAAGAATTCCTTTTTCAGTTGCTAATACTATTTCTTGGCCAAGCTTGAAAATATGATTGTTGAGCGGAGTGGGAATTCCTTTTTCTTTTTCATACTTAATTATAGTTGGTTCCGTTTCCTTATTACTAACTCTGTAAACGCCATGATAGGGATGCGACACCCACAAGTTTCCTCGATTGTCAGCCACCATATAGCGAGAAGATTCTTCAAAGTTTGGGATAGCTGTTTTGGATGTAAATGAATTTCCCGTTTGTTCAATAAATGCTATGCCTTGGTAGTTTCCTACCGCTAATTTCGACTTTCCGTTTACGGCAAAGGGTACAAAATTCCAATTGCCTGCAATCCGATTAAAATAGTTTGCCTTTCCATTTGCCACCACAAATCCACCTTCGTGATGTCCTGCAAATAGCCGATTATCGATTACGGTGAGATTCCAGATTTGTCCTTCACTACTTTCAATTTTTTTAAAGTTGCTTAACACATAGCTTAGGTCGCTTGCAACTTTTAATGGGGCTTGATAGAGTCCGGTCGAGGTGCCAACAAATAATTGGTTATTAAGTAGTGCAATTCCATATCCTGGACCACCTTCTTGGCTAGGTGATATTTGTTTAATGGCACTGTTGTAAGCAATAAAATCAATTCCATTATCAAGACCTAGCCATAGGTTTTGCTGCTGATCGCAAAAAATACTTAAGACATTGGTTTGTTGAAGTCCTTCTTTTTTTGAAAAATGTTGAATAATTGATCCGGTTTTATCTATAATATAAACTCCGTCATTGCTGGTGGCTAGCGCAATTGTACTGCCGTTGAGCAGTGTGGCTGCGTAGATCCTATTTTGAATAAAGAATGTTTTGCTAGGAGAAGCTTGAGGACGAACTTGATTATTGCTCAGTTCATAAATTCCATTTTTCAGTGTTGTTATCAAAAAGCTGTCCTTCCCTGTAGTAATAATTCCCGTGATGGGATCAGTTTTTGAAAGTATTGCGTTTGAATCTAGGGGCACCCACTGTCCTTTTTCAAATGTCAAGAGTCCTTCTTCAAAGTCTTGGGCAAATAGCTTGTTTTGGGCAGCTCCTAGAAATGCCCACTCGCTTGAGGGCGTGTATAGTTTTATGATTGAGTTTCTTAGTTCAAATATTTTATTACTACACCTAAAAAAGATGCCCGATTTATGTGCTACTATATCCCATACATCTCCAAAAGAGCGGTCTTTGATTGGAATTTTTTCCAAAAGCGAGGTGTAAATCAGCGTACCTGATCGATCCGGGCTAAAAAACCCCAATTCCCCCTGCCCACCAACATAAATTGTGTCTTCGGAGACAATTTCCAGCGATCTTGCAATTGTCTTATTGGGAAGGGGGTGAAGGGTCCAGCTACTACCTTCATAGCTTAGCATTCCCTCGTTATTGGCTATATACATTACCCCTCGCTGATCTTGCCGAAAGTCCCAGTTTTGGAGTCCTGCTTTATATTTAATTTTCTGAAAATTGTTTATCTCTGGTAGACCAATTGTGTTTTGAGCCTTAGACAAAGCAGTAATTGAGATAAATAGGGTGGTTAGGAGGTATCTCATTTCAAAATTGGTTGATTGAATATATAAAAAACATTTGATGTAGTAGTGAGATATTTTAAGTTTATTGATAATCAGTGTATTATAAAATTTGATGTAGTAATGATGGGGTAAAATATTTTTAAATGAATCAACTAATTGAGTTATTTGTATGTCTACATCTAGGCTATTTAAAACCTAATGCTTGTCGTATGAAACCAAAACTAACTTGGTGGGCCTCCCTGTTTGTATGCCTATTATTAAGCATCAATCTTTGGGCTCAAAACAAACCAATTTCCGGACGAATTTTCAACAAAGCTACCGGTGAATCAGTTGCCGGCGCTACAGTAACCCTGAAGGGGACTTCCCAGAAAACAGTCACTGACGCTCGAGGTAGATTCACTATTACTGGATCTGCCGGTGCTGTATTAACTATTTCCTATGTTGGAATGAATCCTGTTGAATACGCTTTGACGGGTTCAACTACGGATCTATCCATTGCAATGGAAGAATCTGCCGAAACAACCTTGGCAGATGTTGTAGTAGTGGGTTATGGTACCCAGCGTCTAACAAAAGTATCAGGAGCCATTGCTACTGTAAAGGGGTCTGATATTGAAAAACTGCGCCCTACCCGTATGGAAGAGGCACTGCAAGGACGTGCTTCTGGGGTTAATGTGATACAGCCAGGTACTCCTGGTGCCAAGCCAACAGTTTTGATTCGTGGTATTCCTTCTTTTTCTGGAACTGATCCGGTAGTAATTATAGATGGAGTTCCACAAACCCTTACTGATCTTAACTCTATAGCACCCACTGATATTGAATCAATCAACGTATTAAAAGATGCGGCCACGGCTGCTATCTATGGAGTACGTGGTGGAAATGGTGTTATTGTGGTGACAACCCGTTCAGGGCGTAAGTCATCCAAAACTGATATCACCGTAAATGCCAGTTATGGTATGCAGGATGTTATCAATACAGTTGGTGTACTCAATGCAACTGAGTATGCTGCCATGATTAATGAAGGAAGCACAGTAGCCGGTGGGCCTGTTGTTTTCAATGACCTTTCTCAAATCGGAGTGGGTACCAATTGGCAAAATGAGGTGTTTAAGTTGGCACCGCTTCAGTCTCACACACTTTCTGCCCGCGGCGGATCTGACCGTATGGGATATTTTTTATCTGCGGGGTACACCAGCCAAGGTGGAATTGTGGGTGGCAATGAAAAATCCAGATTCAGTCGTGGAAATTTCACTGCAAACCTTACGTTCGATCTTTCTTCAAAATTGAAATTCCTGTTAAATACAACGGGTGTATTATTAGAGGGACGTGGAGTTCAGGAGAATTCATTCAACAGTATTTTGGGAAGTGCATTAAACTTTGATCCGACAGTTGCTGTAAATAATACTGTTGCTGGCACCCCTGGTCAATATGGGTTCAGTAACTTATTGTTGTCTGAGGTTTTTAATCCGCTAACCAAGTTGGAGAACACCTACAACAAGAATATGGGCTCTAAGCTGTACGGAAAATTTGAACTACAGTATCAGCTGTTAAACAATCTTCGGGTTACTTCAAGATTTGGTTATACCAAGTACGATGGTAATGCAAAGAGTTTTACGCCGCTTGTATTTTACGGGCCCAACAACATAGATAATTCTATGAATGCTGATGGTTCTGCTGTAGCGGGCCGCTTTAACAGTGTAGCGCATGAGAAAGTGAGCAACTTTAATTATACATGGGAGTCATTTGCCAACTATAATTTCAAGGTAGGAACTCAACATAATTTTGAAACAGTGGCTGGATTTGCTGTGGCAAGAGTTTCAGGGAATGCAGCAGGTGCTACTCGTCAGGATGTTCCTTTTAACTCATGGGAGTTTGCTGATTTTACTGCAGCTACCGGAAATAATACTGCGGCCAACACTAACGCATTGAGCGGGTATTATTATCAGTACTTCCGTCGTAATCTTTCCTACTTCGGTCGTTTGAATTATGACTTCGACAATAAATATCTTTTGTCTGGAACTATCCGTCGTGACGGATCGTACGCATTTGGTGTGAAGAACAAGTTTGCCAATTTTATCTCAGGTTCTGCGGGTTGGGTAGTGAGCAATGAAAACTTCTTTAACTCTAAATTCATTAACTATTTAAAGATTCGTACCAGCTACGGTACTACAGGAAATGAGAATGTGGATCCTCAATTTGTAGGTATCGTAAACGGTGGTCCTAGCTATGGTCCTACTGCTAATAGTAACGGGTATAATTTCAACAACGTATTCTATGCGGGTAGCACAGTAGGTTCTGCCGCCAATGATGCGCTTCGCTGGGAAAAACAAACACAACTAAATGCTGGTTTTGATTTGAGCATTTTTAAAGGAGCACTAAGTCTTTCCGCTGATTATTTCCAGAAAGAGGTGGATGGTTTGCTCTTTACTCCTTCGGCTTCGCTTTATTTGGGAACTGTACCGATTCCAACTTCTAATATTGGTGCTACAAGAAGCACGGGTATCGACTTAACGTTGACTTATAATCAAACCATTGCGAAGAAAGTTAAGTTGATCAACGCGGTCACTTTCACCACAGCTAAAAATGAGGTGACGGCTACCAACAGTGATGGTACTGCTCGTATTATGGGTGGTTATTACTTTAATGGACAATCTCAAAGTGTAACTGTATTTGAAAAAGGGTTCACTCCTGGTTATTTCTTCGGATACAAGACAAACGGACTCTTCCAGAATCAAGCTGAGATTGCTGGATCCGCTTCACAGCCTGGTGCTGTTCCTGGTGATATTCGCTTTGTTGACCTGAATAAAGACGGGTTGATCAATGCACAGGATATGACACAGATTGGTGATCCGTTCCCAGATTTCACAATGGGTTGGAACCTTTCTATGGAATGGGGAAAATTTGACTTCACTGCCTTCACTTATGCCTCTGTTGGTAATGAAGTATACCGCGCCTATGAGCGTAATGCCAACTATACTAATAAAGATCGCAGTGTGTTGGCCCGCTGGACTGGTGAGGGAACTACTAACGATGCGCGTAACCCACGCTATTCTTTTGTGGATGCAAACAGTAATATTCGTGTGTCTGATCGATTTGTAGAGGATGGTTCATTCATCAAGATTAAGAATATTCAAATGGGATACACCATTCCAGCTCGCTCTAAAAATGCCTGGTTCTCTTCTTTCCGTATTTACGGACAAGTGCGCAATGCATTTGTATTTACTAAGTATACCGGGTTTGATCCTGAAATATCTGGGGGTATTCTGGATACAGGGGTAGATAGAGGTTCTTATCCTCAGCCTCGTACGTTTACACTCGGACTTGATATTAAACTTTAATCAACTTAAATGATTGCGAATATGAAACCAACTACATTAAAACCGCTTAGCTTCCTAATGGGGGTGGTGCTATTGTTTTCTTCTTGCACCAAATGGGTTGATTACAATCCCCGTGAGGATTTCAGAATTACTGAATTGGATTATCTCCGTTCTGAATCCGATTACCGTACTATGGCCGTGAGTGCTTACACTCCACTCCAATGGCTGAACCAGGCTGTACCGGTAGGTGATATTGCCTCTGATAATGCCGTAAGTGGTGGAGAGAACGCTTCTGACGTACTTTCTCTTCAGCAAATCGATGATATGACTCATACTCCAGTTAATGTAACATTAACCGAGTTGTGGCAAGCTGCTTACGAGGGAATTAACCGCGCCAATTATCTGCATCAGTATAAGGAGAAAAATCCAGCTGGCAACGCAGTTACATTTGCTGGTAAGGATGCCTTGTACGGTGAAGTTTATTTCCTGCGTGCTTACTACTATTTCCACTTGGTGAAATTCTTTGGAGATGTTCCTCTTTTCACAGAGAAGCGTCTCTCCTTGAGTGAGTCCGCTACATTACAGCGTAGCCCTAAGGCTGATGTATATGCACAGATTGAAAGAGACCTCAATGCTGCCATCACAGCATTGCCCGCCATTCAGGTTCAGAAAGGTCGCATTACAAAGTACGCAGCACAGGCACTACTTGGTAAAGTTCTTCTCTACCAGAAAAAATATGATGCTGCCGCTCCTATTTTAGAAAGCATCATTACTTCTAATGCGTTTCGTTTAGTTGATGATTTTGGTGCCATGTTCCTCGAGTCTGGAGAAAATGGACCCGAATCTGTATTTGAAATTCAGTATACCAATACCTCCCCCTATTACAACTGGGGTGCTGTAACTCGTGGTCAAGGTAACTACGCTATCCAACAGTGTGGTATCAGAGGGTTGAATGGTTCTGCGGCAATGCCTTATGCTGCCGGTTGGAGTACTAATCTTCCTTCACAGGATTTAGCGAATGCCTACGCTGCTGGCGATCAACGCAAAGCGGTTACAGTTTTAGATATCGAGGCGTATAAAAATGCCAACCCTTCTTTTGGTATTACTTATCAAGTTGCTCCTTACAAGAATACTGGTTTGTATAATCAGAAATATCTGCCAAGAAAAGGACAGACTTCTGGTCAGATCGAATTGAACTATTTGAATAACTTCCGCATCATTCGTTATGCTGATGTTTTATTAATGGCTGCGGAAGCATTTAATAAAGCCACAACGCCGAATGATACTAAAGCGCAGACTTATTTGAATTTAGTTCGTCAGCGTGCCTTCCGTGATAACCTTCATAATATTACTGCCACAGGTGCAACCTTGTACCAGGCGATATTGACAGAACGCCGTTTAGAGTTAGCTATGGAGGGTGATCGTTTCTTTGACTTGGTTAGAACTGGGCAAGCGGCTGCCAAAATCGCTAGATTTTCAGCTAACAAGCACGAAGTATTTCCTATTCCTCAACAGGAAGCATTGATCTCCAACCTAACTCAAAATGCAGGTTACTAATAGACAATAAAAAAGTTAATTATGAAAAAGATAAACATTCTTGTAAGTTGGTTAATGAGCGCCCTGCTATTGGTCGCCTGTACCAAAACAGAATTTACAGATACTTCTTTTGTAGATCGCGGTGAAGCACCATCGGAGTTGTCGGCCATGTTTGAAATAACACAGGACAATACCGGATTAGTAACCATCACGCCAAATGGAGTGGGAGCAGTTACGTATGATGTTTATTACGGACATGGCAATAATACACCTGCAAAAGTGGTTGCAGGAAAAAACACAACGCATGTGTACCCAGAGGGAGTATATCCAGTAAAAATTATTGGCTATTCTGTCAGTGGCAAAAAAACAGAAGTAACAAAACAGCTTACAGTTACTTTCCGTGCTCCTGAAAATCTTGAGGTAAGTGTTACCGTTGATCCTGCCAACAACTACAAGGTAAATGTGAGTGCAACGGCACTTTATGAAACCAATTTTAAAGTTTATTTTGGCGTAAGCCCTACAGAAACTCCTGTTACTTTCTTAGAAGGACAAACAGTGAGTAATGTGTATGCAGCCACTGGAACTTACCAGGTAAAAGTGATTGCGTTCAGTGGTGGAGCGGCTACTACACAACGCATAGTTCCAATTACCATTGTAGATCCAATTTTACTTCCCCTGACATTTGAATCTCCAACTATCAATTATAATTGGTTCAATTTTGATGGAGGAAATGTTACTGTTGTTGCTAACTCACAGTCCAATGGAATTAATACCAGTGCTAAGGTGGCCAAAATGGTAAAGAATGCAGGACAGCCTTGGGGTGGAAGTTTCCTAACATTGAGCAGTAATATTGATTTTTCTGCAAACAAGATTTTCCGAATGAAAGTGTATTCTCCTCGTGTGGGTGCTAAAGTGCTCTTTAAAGTCGAGAACTCAGCAAACCCTGGTCAGAATTTTGAAAAGGAAGTTTTGACTACACGCGCAAATGCATGGGAAGATCTGGTTATTGATTACAGAGCCATCAATGTGGCAAATAGCTATAACCGAATTGTTCTGATTTTTGATAATGGCACTATGGGAAATGGTTCTGCAAACTTCACGTGGTTATTTGATGATATTCGTTTGGTTAATACCTTGCCACTTGAACTCCCTCTAGACTTTGAAGCAGGAGCTTCAACTTATCCTTGGTTTAATTTTGACGGTGGTACCGCTACCATTGTTGCAAATCCTGTTTCTGGAGGAATTAATACCAGCGCCAGTGTTGGTAAAATGGTTAAGAATGCTGGTCAGGTTTGGGGTGGTAGCTTCCTGACCCTGAGTTCTCCAATGAATTTTTCAACTAACAAGGTATTTCGCATGAAGGTTTATTCTCCTCGCGTGGGCGCCAAAGTGTTGTTGAAAGTTGAAAATTCTGCAAACTCTGGACAGAATTATGAAAAGGAAGTAACCACCAGCATTGCCAATGCTTGGGAGGATTTGGTATTTGATTATTCAGGTATCAATGCTTCTAATACCTATGATCGTATTGTGTTGATTTTTGAATTGGGTAGTATGGGCGATGGTTCCTCGAACTATACATTCTATTTTGATGATATTCGTCTTACTAACACCTTCCCAGTTCAATTGCCTTTAAACTTTGAATATCCTATCACTTACGGGTGGTTTGATTTTGATGGAGGTAATGTAACTGTGGCAGCTAATCCATCTGTAGCAGGTATCAATACTAGTGCTAAGGTTGCAAAAATGGTAAAGAATGCAGGACAGGTTTGGGGAGGTAGTTTCTTAACACTTGATGGACCCATCAACTTTGCCTTGTCTCGTGCACTGCGCATGAAAGTTTATTCTCCTCGTGCAGGTGCCAAGGTGTTATTGAAAGTTGAAAATTCAGCGAACCCCGGTCAAAACTTTGAGCGCGAGGTAGTCATTCCCAACGGAAATGCCTGGCAAGAGCTCAGCTTTGATTTTACTGGTATAAATACCGCTAACCCGTATGATCGTGTGGTAATCATTTTTGATTTAGGTGTTATGGGAGACGGTTCACCCAATTTCACTTATTACTTTGATGATATTCGCCTCAATTAATTTTAAAATTTTCTTGCCATGCAACCTTTAAACAAATTAATCGCACTCTTTTTAGTGTTTAGTGTAACACTAACTGCGTGTAAAAAACAGGAATATAGTTTTGGCGACCTGGTTAATCCATCAGGCCTGACACTCACAACTGCTGTAGTGGGTGTTGATGCCAGTAACCCTAATGGTAATGGTACTGGTCGTGTCACCATCACAGCTGCGGCAACAGGCGCACTTACTTATCAAATTGATTTTGGTGATGGCGTTAAACAAGTAGTGCCATCAGGTACGCTCACTTATAAATACAATAATCCGGGCACCAACGCCTATACTATCACTGTGAATGCAGTAGGTACAGGAGGTTCTCTCTCTACAATCAGCAAGCGTGTTACAGTATTCGTTGCATTTCAAATTCCTACTGAAATTGTTTCTGCTCTAACTGGTTCCGGCTCGAAAGTCTGGGTGACTGACAAAGATGCTCCTGGACATTTTGGTGTAGGACCCAATAATGAGTTTTCTCCAATCTGGTATGCTGCAGTGCCTAACACACGTGAAGCTTGTGCCTATGATGACGAGATAACTTTTTCAAAAGATGCAAACGGCCGTGTGTTTATGAATGTTGATAACAAAGGTGCTTCTTTCTCCATTGGAGCGTCCACTGGATTCTACGGTTTCAGTGGTGGCGATGGATGCTATCCGATGTCTACAGGTGGAAATAAGCAATTGATATTTATGAATGCTACTTCTGGTTCAAGTGCATCTGTTTCTACTCAAATTCAATTTACAGTGCCTGGCAATGGTATTATCAATTTTGGTACTGGTGGTGTAACGTATGAGATACTTTCGATTACGCCTACTGCTATACATTTGCGTAATATTGGTGCTGATAATAATTCCTGGTACCAAAAGTTGAAACCTAAGCCTTGATTTGTGTTGCGTTCGCTTTTGTTTGTTTGTTGCTCGCTTCTGTTAATGGCTGCTTCGTGTGGTAAGGATAACACACCACTGCCAGCAGGGCCGCCGACTAATTTGGCATTAACAGTAACGGTTAGTACGGACAATAGCGGTACTGTTCAATTTAAAGCTACGGCTACCAATGCAGTTTCTTACGATTTTGATCTGGGCAATGGGGTGTTTCGTTCCGTCTCAGATGGAAATTTGACTTATCGATATACTGCATCGGGTTCTTATGATATAAATGTTATTGCAAAAAGTGCAAGCGGGCAAACTGCATCACTCAGAAGAACCATTACGGTTGCTGTAGCTCGTTCTTTGATTTGGGCTGATGAGTTTGATTCACCCGGTGCACCCGACCCTGCTAAATGGGGATACGATATTGGTGCTGGTGGTTGGGGGAACGCCGAGTTACAGTATTATACTAATCGGCTAGAGAATGCCAGTATTTCTAATGGCACATTGAAAATTTCAGCCATTAGGGAAAGTTTTTCTGGGAGTCCGTTTACTTCAGCAAGATTAATATCTCGTAATAAATTTTCATTCAAATACGGCCGTGTAGATGTACGTGCCAAATTACCGATAGGTGCGGGTACCTGGCCTGCTATCTGGATGCTTGGAAATAATTTTGGAACAGTGGGTTGGCCGGCTTGTGGCGAAATTGATATCATGGAGCATCGAGGGAATGATCCGAACCGAATTCATGGTACGGTACATTACACAGGAAATTCAGGGGGTGGGGGTATTGGTGGTACTGTACTCAGTTCAAATGTATCTACTTCTTTCAAAGTGTATAGTGTCGAATGGACAGATCAGTATATCAAGTTTTTGATTGATGATGCAGTCTTTTTCACTTTTGCTAATTCAGCAACACTGCCCTTTAATCAGTCTTTCTTTTTGTTGCTTAATATAGCCATGGGAGGAAATTTTGGTGGAGCAATCGATCCTGCTTTCACGAGTAGTGCTATGGAAATTGATTATGTAAGAGTCTATAATTGATACGATCATGCTTAGGAAGAATATATGGTTGGGGTGCTATTTGTTGCTTTTACTGGGAGTAGTACCTTCCTTTGCGCAAGGTCCTAATACTAAACGTAAGCTGGTATGGTCCGACGAATTCTCTTATAAAGGATTACCTGATTCTACTCGTTGGAGTTATGATAAAGGCAGAGGTTGTCCGGTGAATTGTGGATGGGGAAACCAAGAAGCACAGTTTTATACTTGGAATAGAGAGAAAAATGCAAGAGTACAAAATGGTTATCTGGTACTTGAGGCACATCATGAAAAATGGGAAGATGCCGCCTATACGTCAACACGTTTAGTAAGTAAGAACAAAGGGGATTGGAAGTATGGACGAATTGAAGTTCGTGCGCAATTGCCTAAGGGCACAGGAATATGGCCTGCTATTTGGATGTTGCCAACCGATAACCAATATGGTATATGGCCCAAAAGTGGAGAGATTGATATCATGGAGTTTGTAGGGTATCATCCTGATTCAGTTTTTGGTACCGTGCATACAGAGGCATACAATGGAATGCGTGGAACGCAAAAGGTAAAAGGGATATCAGTTAGTTCGCTTTCAACTGCCTTCCATACTTATGCTATTGAATGGAATGAAAAATCTATTTCCTTTTTTGTAGATAATCAGCGTATTAATTATTTCGAGAATGAGGGGAAAGGGTCTGCGACTTGGCCATATGATCAGCGCTTTCATCTGATTCTCAACATTGCTGTTGGCGGAGGCTGGGGAGGAAAGTATGGGATTGATGATTCTATTTTTCCGCAGCAACTATTAATTGATTATGTGCGTGTGTATCAATAAATCTATAGTATGATTTTTTTTCGTCTGTTGCTGTTGGTACTGATAGCAACTCCTTATATAATCTTTGCACAATCCTCAGTATTGGATAAAAGAGTTGATTCTGTTCTAAGGTTGATGACATTGGAGGAAAAAGTTGGACAGCTCCACCAGCTGAGTAGTGATTTTGTAGCCACAGGTCCCATCACAAAAGATGGAGACAAGCAGGATCGTGTGCGTCAGGGTAAGGTTGGTTCTTATTTGAATGTAACTGGTGCAGCTCGCACGCGTTCATTACAAGAAATTGCTATGCAATCTCGTTTGCGGATTCCCTTGTTGTTTGCACAGGATGTGATTCATGGCTATCGTACTATTTTCCCAATTCCCTTGGCAGAAGCAGCTAGTTGGGATATTGCTGCTATGGAGCAAACCGCAAGAGTTGCCGCTATTGAAGCAGCAGCTTCCGGTATTCACTGGACCTTTGCACCGATGGTTGATATTGCACGTGATCCTCGTTGGGGGCGTGTGATGGAAGGAGCGGGTGAAGATAGTTATCTCGGTAGTCGTATTGCTGCTGCTCGCGTAAAGGGATTTCAAGGAAAAGGAATTGGAAGCATTGATGCAGTAATGGCTTGTGCTAAACATTTTGCTGCTTACGGTGCTGCGGAAGGCGGCCGTGATTACAATACGGTGGACATGAGTCTTAGAAAACTCTATGAAGTTTATCTTCCTCCATTTAAGGCTGCTAAGGAAGCTGGGGTATCTTCTTTTATGAATTCATTTAATGATCTCAATGGAGTGCCTGCCACCGGGAGTTCTTTTTTACAGCGCAAACTGTTAAAAGGCGATTGGACTTTCAAGGGAATTGTGGTTAGTGATTGGGGAAGTATTGGAGAAATGGTAAACCATGGTTATGCAACGGATTTAAAAGATGCAGCATTAATTGCTATGCGCGCGGGCTCCGATATAGATATGGAAAGCAGGGCGTATAGCGCACATTTATCCCAGTTGATAAAGGAAAAAAAGGTTGACACCGCTCTCATTAATGATGCGGTCAAACGGGTGCTCTATAAAAAATTTGAATTGGGTCTATTCGATGATCCCTATCGTTTTTCTGATGAGAAAAGAGAACAGGCGGTTTGGAACAATACTACTCATTTACAAGTAGCACGGGAGATGGCTCGTAAGAGTATTGTGTTGTTAAAAAATGAAGTTGTGCCTGCAGTTAATAAGCCGCTGTTGCCATTGAATAAGGGCGACAATAAAAAGATTGCATTAGTTGGCCCCTTAGTAAAAGCAATAGGAGATAATAATGGATTTTGGAGTTATAGTTGGCCGGATGATTCTTCAAGAGTGGTATCACTCTGGCAAGGAGTAACCAATAAATTGGCGGGTGCTACTTCACTGACTTATGCAAAGGGTTGTGATATTTCAGGGGCAGATACAACAGGTTTTGCTTCCGCTCGACAAACTGCTACCGCTGCCGATCTAATAATAGTAAGCGTAGGAGAATCAGCTACGATGTCTGGTGAAGCTAAGAGCAGAAGTCAATTGCAATTGCCGGGCGTGCAAGAGCAGTTAGTTAAAGAGATGGTTGCAACTGGTAAACCAGTTGTTGTTTTGATCAGTGCGGGTCGTCCTTTAGTTTTTAATTGGATTGCAGACAATGTGCCTGCCATTGTATACACCTGGTGGTTGGGTACCCAGGCAGGAAATGCTATTGCGGATGTGCTGTTTGGAGATTATAACCCCTCTGGCAAACTGCCCATTACATTTCCTCGTAACGAAGGCCAAATTCCTATTTATTATAATTATCTCAGCACAGGTCGTCCATTTAAATCAGATACTGACAATACCTACGTAACTGCCTACACGGATCTACCCAATAGCCCACGTTATGTTTTTGGTTATGGACTTAGTTATACTAGTTTCCAGTATGGTGCTGTGCAATTAAATACTAATACGCTTTCAAAGGATCAAAAGTTGCAAGCAAAAATTACTGTTACCAATACAGGGAAGTATGCGGGTGAGGAAGTGGTACAACTTTATATGCAGGACGTGGTGGCATCTATTGTAAGACCTGTGCGTGAATTAAAAGCTTTTGAAAAAGTTCTTCTAAAGCCTGGAGAATCTCGTGAGATCACTTTTACGCTTGACGCACGTGATCTTTCTTTTTACAATGATAACCTGGAGTTGGTCGCAGAGCCGGGAACGTTCCATCTCTATATTGGAGGGAATAGCCAGGCCACGCAAAAAGCTAGTTTTACTCTTCTTTAATTTCCTCAAAATCCAGGTAGTCCTCTTTTCGGGACTTTGTAGTGTTGCCACTTTTGGAACTGGTAAAGGAAGAACCGGACGGTTGCTCCGCTGGAGCATTTGAAAACCCTCCTTGTTGCCGAACCTGTTGCTCCATCTGTTCTTTCATCTGGCGGAAGCCCTTCCGAAGGGTTCTACCGGCAAGAAAAAGGGGTACTACCAGCCTGAAAATGAACTGAAAAGCAAAATAGGCCAAAAAGAAGTAAAGAATGTATTTCATGGAGAGGCAAAGATAGGAAGGCGGTTCCCCTATTGTTTTTTGGTCAAAACGGGTGGATTGCTTAAATTTGCAACTTGAAGATGATGGAAGGGAACGAATTCGTTCCCTTCTTCTTTTTACCCATATGGAGAAAAGCGCCCTGATAAGTACTTTGACAGAGAAGGTTAACCGCCTGATTGAAGCGGAAAAAGACCTTTTTTTGGTGGAGATTCGTATTAAACCCACTAATAATATCAAAGTGTATATCGATGGTGATCAAGGAGTTAGCGTAGATAAGTTGGTTTCCTACAACCGAAAATTCTATCGCCAATTGGAGGAAGAGGCTCTATTTCCAGATGGGGATTTTTCACTGGAACTGTCTTCACCGGGGTTGGATGAACCCTTGAAGCTTCACCGGCAATATGTTAAAAATGTAGGCCGGCCTGTAGAATTGGTTCTGGAGGATGGTATAAAAGAGGAGGGGGATTTGAAGGCGGTGCATGAAACGGAGTTGGAGCTGGAGGTAACTAAAGGAAAGGGAAAAAAGGCAGTTGTCAGCTTGCTGACAATTCCTCTATCATCTATAAAAACAACAAAAGTTCAAATCAAATTTTAAAAACGAAACGGTTCAAAAATTTGCAGTATGGCCAGTATTAATCTAATCGATGCGTTCCAGGATTTTAAAGATGCGGAAAATATCGATCGTCCGACCATGATGAAGGTGGTAGAAGACGTTTTCAAAACATTGTTGCGCAAAAAATTCGGAAGTGACGAAAACTTTGACGTAATCGTAAACGCAGAAAAAGGTGATTTGGAAATTATCCGTCGCCGGATGATTGTTGAAGATGGTGAAGTGGAAGACCCCTTAGCCCAAATCGCATATTCCGATGCTGTAAAAATCGAGCCTGACTTTGAAGTAGGCGAGGAATTGTACCAGGAGATTGATCTTCTTGATTTTGGTCGTCGTGCCATTCTTGCTGCTAAACAAACCTTAGCTAGCCGTATTGGTGACATCAAGAAAAATGCATTAGCAAAAAAATACGGAGACCGTGTTGGGGACATCGTTAGCGCGGAAGTATACCAGGTTTGGAAAAAAGAAATTTTACTGTTGGATGAAGAAGGCAATGAGTTGATCCTTCCCAAAAGTGAACAAATCCCACAAGATTATTTCAAAAAAGGAGAATCTATCCGTGCTGTGATCAGAAGGGTAGATGTAAAAAATAACAATCCCGTCATTATTCTTTCACGTACTGCTCCGGAATTTTTAGCGAAGTTGCTGGAAATTGAAGTACCTGAAATTTTCGATGGTTTGATTGTCATTAAAAAAATTGTTCGCGATCCAGGAGAACGTGCCAAAGTAGCAGTAGAGTCCTACGATGATCGTATTGATCCAGTGGGTGCTTGCGTGGGAATGAAAGGTAGCCGTATTCATGGTATCGTACGCGAATTAAAAAACGAAAATATTGATGTGATTAACTTCACTACTAATATTCAATTGCTCATCCAGCGCTCCTTAACTCCTGCTCGAATTACCAGTATGGAGTTGGATACCGAAAATAAACATGCGAATGTTTACCTAGCACCTGATCAGGTGTCGTTGGCTATTGGACGTCGTGGTGTCAATATTAAATTGGCGACTGAGTTGACAGGTTACGAATTGGATGTGTACAGAGATAACCTGGGCGAAGAAGAAGAAGAGTTCGATATCGATCTGGAAGAATTTACAGATGAGATTGATGAGTGGGTGATTGACGAATTGAAGCGTGTGGGTTGTGATACGGCTCGCAGTGTGCTCAAGTTGTCTGCAGATGAGTTAGAGCGTCGTACGGATCTGGAGAAAGAGACCATTGACGAAGTTCGTCGGGTACTTCAGACCGAGTTTGAAAATGAATAAATCGTTTTTTTAAAACAACTGAATGGCAGAATTAAAACTTCCTCGTTTACTGGCGGCGGCCAAAGAGTTCAACATTGGACAAGACACCCTTATTGAGTTTTTGGTAGGGAAAGGTTTTGCCAAGGACGATCTAAAGCCAACCTCTAAATTATCGGAGGATATGTACCGTTCGCTCCAGCAGGAATTCCAGAGCGACAAGGCCGCTAAAATGAAGAGCGACCAGCTGGAACTTCCCAAAACGGCGCAGGGAGAAGTACGTAAGAAAAAAGAAGAGGAAGAAATTTCATTTAAGTCGGGAAAGGCTACGAAGAAAAAAGAAGAACCTGCAGCTGTAACTCCTGCACCCGCTCCCGAACCAGCGAAAGAAGAGAAAGTGGAAGAGGTGGTCGTAAAAGCGGAAGCGCCCACGATGGAAGGCCCTAAGGTTTTAAAAAAGATTGATCTAGATGCTATTGATTCCTCGGTTCGTCCTAAAAAAGGAGCAAAGGCAAAACAAGAAGAGTCTCAGCAAGTAGTTAAAAAATCTGCGAAGAAGAAAAAAGAGGAAGAAGCGCCAGAAAAAGCTGAAGCAGCGCCTGCGGCTGTGGAGCCGGTTAAGCCTGTGGAAGATGCGCCTCCTACAATTGAAAATATCGAGGTTGAAAAGTTATCAGGTCCAAAAATTCTTGGGAAAATTGACTTACCTGTTAATAATGACACGCGTCCTGTGCGGGAAGAAAAAAGACCTCGCAAGCGTATCCCTATTACCAAGAAAGATGGAACACATCGTGAAGTATTTATCAATAAAGATGATAATAGACCTAGCGGTGGTGGTGGATTTAACAGAGGACGTGCAGGCAATCAACGTCCGCCACAACGACCAGCAGCTCGTCGAGAGGACAAACTGATTGACGAAAAAGAAATTCAGCGGAAGATTCAGGAAACGCAAGCTAAACTAGCTGGCGGTACCGGAAAAGGAAAAGGTGTAAAAGCAAAGCTTCGTCGTGCTAAACGAGAGGAAATGGCAGAGGCCATGGGCGAAGAAGTAGCAGATAACAAGTTGCAATTAACAGAGTTTATCAGTGTGAGTGAGTTGGCGAGTTTGATGGATGTAAACTTTGCAGAAGTAATCAGCAAGTGTATGAGCTTGGGGATCATGGTATCCATCAATCAGCGTTTGGATGCTGAAGTAATTGAGCTGGTTGCAAGCGAATTTGGATTTGTGGTAGAGTTCATTGATATGGAAAAGCAGATGGAAATGGAAGAAGATGGCGATGATGAAGATGAAGAAGAAGACTTGAAGCATCGTTCTCCCATTGTTACTATCATGGGTCACGTTGACCATGTTAAAACTTCTTTGCTTGACTATATCCGTAGTGCCAACGTAGTGGCGGGTGAGGCAGGTGGTATCACACAGCACATTGGTGCTTATCGTGTGGAAGTAGCCGGTGGAAAAGAAATTACATTCCTGGATACACCAGGTCACGAAGCATTTACGGCCATGCGTGCCCGTGGTGCTAAGGTTACTGATATAGCTGTAATTGTAGTAGCAGCGGATGATGCGATCATGCCTCAAACTCGTGAGGCCATCAGCCACGCACAAGCTGCGGGTGTGCCCATGATTTTTGCAGTCAATAAGATTGATAAAGATGGGGCTAATCCGCAAAAAATATATGAGCAGTTATCCCAGATGAATATTTTGGTGGAGGAGTGGGGTGGTAAATTCCAGAGTCAAGAGCTTTCTGCCAAAAAAGGATTGAATATTGACAAGTTGTTGGAGAAGATATTACTCGAAGCCGAGATGTTGGATCTCAAAGCGAATCCTGATCGTGGAGCGATGGGTACTATCATTGAAGCCTCATTGGATAAGGGACGTGGATTCGTAGCTACCTTATTGGTTGAGAACGGAACCCTGCACCCTGGCGATCTGGTTGTGAGTGGACAGTATTATGGTAGGGTCAAGGCTATGTTCAATGAACGTAATAAAAAGGAGAAAGAGGCCGGTCCTTCCGCTCCTGCTTTAATATTAGGTTTGAATGGTGCTCCGCAAGCGGGTGAAAAATTCAAAGTTTACGAGGACGAAGCAGAGGCTAAGGAAATTGCTAACCGTCGTGCACAAATTTTACGTGAACAAGGAATTCGTACCAAGAAGCATATTACCCTTGATGAGATTGGACGTCGTCTTGCATTAGGAAGCTTTAAAGAACTGAATGTAATTATCAAAGGTGACGTGGATGGTTCTGTAGAGGCCTTGAGTGACTCTTTGCAGAAACTTTCTACAGAGGAAATTATAGTGAAGGTGATTCACAAAGGTGTTGGTCAAATCAATGAAAGTGATATTGTGTTGGCTGAAGCTTCCGATGCGATTGTAATTGCCTTTAACGTTCGTCCTTCATTACAGGCTTCTAAGTTGGCAGAGAATGCGGGTATTGAAATCAAGATGTACTCTATTATCTATAATGCTATTGAGGAAGTTAAGAGTGCCATGGAGGGAATGTTGGAGCCGAAAACACAGGAGAAGATCGTGGCCAACGTGGAAATTCGTGAGGTATTCAAGTTTGATAAAGCTACTGTTGCCGGATGTTTTGTCCGTGATGGTAAAATCAAGCGTGATTCCAAGATTCGTTTGATTCGTGATGGTATTGTTGTGTATCCAACTGCAGAAGGTGTGATTGCTGAATTGGCTTCTTTGAAGCGTTTCAAGGACGATGCTAAGGAAGTAGTATCCGGTATGGAGTGCGGTTTGACTATCAAAAACTTTACGGATATCAAAGTGGGGGATGTGGTTGAGGCGTACGAATTGGAGGAAGTAAAGCGAACGCTCTAACTTTTTGTTAAACTCAAGCTGCTTTTTCAGAGTGCTGTAAAGGCCGCTTACTTTTGGTAACTATGTATAGTGCAATAAGAACCTTTTTTCTTTCTTCGTTTATCCTGCTTGCTGGTGCCCTGTGCGCACAACCTAAGAAAGTGGTAGCTGATAAAATAGCTGCCGTAGTAGGAGATCGAATCATTCTACAATCAGATGTCAGGAACTCCGTGGCTGATATGGCACGCCGGGGTGAAAATTTACCGCCGAATGCCGAGTGTATGATCATGGAGCAGGCGGTTGTATCCAAAGTAATGATGCTACAGGCGGAGAAAGATTCATTGCCTGTAACGGAAGAGGATGTGGAAGCTGATCTGGATAATCGTATTCGTTCTTACATCAATCAGTTTGGTAGTCAGGAGGCCGTTGAGGAGATAGCAGGAAAAACTATTTATCAAATCAAGGATGATGCACGTGAATCTGTTCGTGAACAAAAGCTGGCTGCATCGATGCAACGTAAGATTGTAGAGAATGTGCGTATCACACCTGTAGAGGTAAAAGCCTGGTTTGACAAAATTCCAAAAGACAGTCTTCCATTTTATGAGTCTGAGTTAGAGATTGGTCAAATAATACTTTATCCAAAAGCCTCCCGTGATCTGGAGCAATATATTATTGGTGAGATGAACAATTATCGACGCCAGATCGAACTCAAACTGACCAACTTTGAACAATTAGCAAAACGTGTTTCAGAGGATCCAGGAAGTAAAGACCGTGGTGGTCAATATCAATTAAATCGAAATGAGAAAACCTGGGATCCTGTATTTATTTCTACATCATTCAGATTGAAAGAGGGAGAAATTTCTCCGCCTGTCAAATCAAAATTTGGATTTCATATTATTCAGATGGTGCAGCGTAACGGGGATGATGCTATCGTTCGTCATATCCTACGTATTCCACCGGTAACTTCTGATGAATTGGATCAGGCTAAACGCAAATTGGACACCGTTCGTTCTAAAATTATTGCTGGTACGCTAACTTTTAATGAAGGGGCTGCAAAATATAGTGACGAAGAGTCTGCAAAGTATACGGGTCCTTATCTGACTAATCGTGATGGCTCTACTTTTGTTACGATTGATCAGTTGGATAAGGATATGGTCAGCTTGCTGGCTAAGCTTAAGCCCGGAGATTATTCTATGCCTGTTGCTTATGAGAATGAGCAAGGCAAAAAGGGTGTTCGTATTGTTCATCTTAAATCCCGTTCAACCCCTCACCGGATGAATTTCCAAGATGATTATAGCAAGATTGCACAGTTTGCACTGGAAGAGAAAAAGGCTAAAGTGATGGAGAAATGGATCCAGAATAAATTGGAAACTTATTACGTAAAGATTGATCCGGGTACGGCCGAAGAGTGCCCCCAGCTGAAAAAATTCTCAGCTGATAATTGATCCTCTATGAGTGACTCAATCAAACATGAATGCGGACTGGCCTTTATCCGTCTGCGCAAATCTTTTTCTTTTTATCAGCAACAGTATGGCACGTCCCTTTGGGGATTGAACAAGTTATATCTGCTTATGGAAAAGCAGCATAACCGCGGACAGGATGGTGCAGGTGTGGTCGCTGTTAAACTTAATACTGAGCCGGGATATCCTTTCATGAATCGTATACGCAGTAATGCCCCTCAGGCAATTGCTGATATTTTTCATCGAATCGGGGAACAGATTAATGAATTTGAAAAGTATAATCCGGGCGTTCGTAATCATCCCGGACTACTAAAAGGGCATATTGATTTCATGGGAGAGATCTTGCTCGGTCATCTTCGCTATGGAACGCAGGGGAAAAATAAATTAGAGTATTGTCATCCCTTTATCAATCGGCATATTGTGCCCGCTAGAAATTTGGCTTTGGCTGGTAATTTTAATATTATCAATGCGGAGGAATTATATGCGCATATCGGACAGGAACCAAACGAGGAGGTGCGTTCCAGTGATCTGGCTGCCTTACTTGAGTTGATTTATAAATTTCTTAATGAGGCTGATGAAAAAGCTCCGGATCAATTAGATATCAAATCAGTTTTGCAAAAAACAATTCCCCTGTTAGATGGTGGTTTTAATGTGGGAGGTATAACGGGAAATGGAATTGCTTTTGTGTTTCGCGATCCTCATGGGATTCGCCCTTCTTATTACTATATCAATGATGAGGTAGTGGTGGCCGCTTCGGAGCGAGCTGCTATTCGTACTTCATTTAATGTTCCAGAGAATCAAGTGCAGGAATTAATGCCCGGACAGGGGTTGATTGTGTATGAAGATGGCCGTGCGGTGGTGGAACAATTGGTTGCGCCTAAAGAACGCAAAGCCTGTAGTTTTGAAAGAATTTATTTTTCACGAGGCAGTGACGAAAAGATTTATCGTGAAAGGAATCAGCTGGGCTTTAGGCTTAGTGAACCGGTTTTGGAAGCGATTCAATACGATTTACGAAATACTATTTTCTCCTTTATACCCAACACGGCTGAAACGGCTTTTTATGGAATGCTCAAAGGAATGGAGCAGTATCTCAACCGCATTAAAGTAGAACGAATCTTAAGTTGGGGAAAAGATTTTGATGAGGAGAAGTTGCGGGAAATGATCAATCGGACTATTCGGATTGAAAAGATTGCAATTAAAGATGTGAAAATGCGCACGTTCATTACTGAGGATCTAAGTCGTAATGAAATGGTGCAACACGTCTATGATATTACTTATGGTACGGTCCGTCCGGGTGAGGATACTTTGGTAGTGATCGATGATTCAATCGTAAGGGGTACTACGCTAAAGGAAAGTATCATCCGTATGTTGGGTCGTCTTCGTCCCAAAAAGATTATTGTGGTTTCCTCTTGTCCTCAAATCCGTTATCCGGATTGCTATGGAATCGATATGAGTAAGATGGGTGACTTTATTGCTTTTAATGCAGCGGTGTCATTATTGAAAGAGGCGGGACGGGCAGATTTTCTGCAGGATTTACTGGAGCGTTGTCGTACGCTGGAAAAAGAAGGAAAATTGCAGGAAGAGAATGTGGTTCGTCAACTCTATAAACAATTCACTACCGAACAAATTACGGGTAAAATTGCTGCATTAATCACGCCCCCTGAGTTGAATATTCCAGTGGAAGTTATTTTCCAACGAATTGAGGACTTGCATGCTTCTTGTCCGAACAATTTGGGGGATTGGTATTTTACAGGAAATTATCCAACGCCAGGTGGTAACCGCGTTGTCAATAAGGCCTTCATGAATTATATGGAGGGGAAGAACGTACGAGGCTATTAATTCTACACGATTATTTTTTTCTGCTCACCAGGTATACGCCACTAAAAATCAGTGATGCTGCGACTACCTTTTCTATACTGAATTGTTCTTGTAAAAAGAGCGCAGCAATGATAGCTGCAAATACAGGTTGTGTGTAGATATAACTGCCTGTGATTCCTGCTCCCAAATGTTTTAATCCATAGGTAGTAAATGAATAGGTGAGAAACGTTCCAAAGAACACCAGCGCCGCAAGGGCCATTATCTGTGAGAAAAGTGCCTGTTCCCAATTGATACGTTGTACATCAGACCAGCTGAACGGAAGGATCAGCAGAAATCCAAATGTGAATACCCAGCGAATTACATGTAAGGGTGGATAACGCGTCATCAGGGGTTTAGCCAATATAAAATAGATGGCATAAGAAATAGCGTTGATCAGTATCAGTATGTCTCCGGTGATCGATGAAATACCGCTGGCATCTTTTGAAAGTATTAATAGCAAAGCGCCTGCTACTCCTAGGCCCAACCCAATCCCTTTTGAAAAAGTAAAAGATTCTCGCAACCACAGCAGCGCAAATAACGTGATTAACATGGGGGTGCTTAGCATCAGCAAGGCTGCATGAATGGTAGAGGTGAGGGTGAGCCCTTTGATAAATAGCATTTGATTGATGGCCACACCTGTTAATGCACAGGCCACAAAACGGGGAATATCTTTTTTATCAATACCGGCACTTCTGCCTGAGAAAGCCCATAAGATCCAGAATAGTACCAATGCAATTCCCACTCGAAAAAAATTGACACCAAAGGCACCGACCAGGGATGGCGAAATATGTTTTACAAGACTTAGGTTGGCTGCAAAGAAAAGGTTAGTGAGTAATACAGCAATATGCGCTTTTCGGGTTTCTGACATGGGGTGCAAATTACTAACTGTTTTTTCCTGACAGGGAATTAACCCACTCTTCAAGTATTGGTTGTAGTAAAAGGGTGGAGGGTGTATACTGTTGATAGGAAAACGCAGCTGCTAGTTGGTTGGCTTTTTCAATTGAAAAGCATTCCTGTGTTAAATAGGGCGCCCATCCATTTTGCTGACAATACTGTGCTAAATACTCCTGCTCGGGTTGTCCCGGAGTAGGGACTAGTACTAATTTTTTATGTTGGGGTAATAGTTCCATCAAAGAGGTATATCCGCTTCGACAAATGATCAGTGATGCATTTTCAATTTCTAGTTGTAATGCAACACTCTCCAGATGTTCAAAAATTTTGACATCGGCTTTACCATACAGCAATGCTAATTTTTCTGAGGAAGAAAAATTATCTAACGATGCGCTTTCGGGCTTTCCTTTTACCAGGGTGCATGAGCCAGTGAAGTTTGGTAAGGATTGAACGATCAATGTTTCAAAGATTTCCCGTTGTGGTTCAGGACCTGAGATCAAAAACAGAAGATGTGTATCAGTGGCAACTTCTGCTTTATTTCTTTTATCTGTGAAGCGATTTAACATTCCAATATACCGGATGGGGGTGACGGGTAATTTTTTAGGATTCGATAACTCTCCTGCCAAAGCCCAGACTCCTTGATAGTCAGGCACCCAAACTTCATCAAATTTATTGAGCAGCCAATAGCCAATTTGTTGTATCCAACGGTCTAACAAAACCCCTTGTCCCGTTTTAATAAGCAGCTGATGTGTGATCAATACGGACCGAATACCAGGATTAGTTAAACCATAGCGATTATCTGAGATGACCGCATCCAAATTCCATTCGGTTATTTGTTGCTTCAACCAATTTTTTTCAGCCCTTATTTGCTTGAGGAATCTTGGCATCTGCCATAGCAATAGCAAGGGAAAAAATATTTTGTTTTGTGAATAGCGTATTTCTGAACCAGGAGTTTCAACATAGGGCAGGTGGGGAAATTCCTGTTGTAATAGTTTTCCAGCCTTGCCATTAGCCCCTATTATTACCTGACAATTTTGCTCCAATAGTCCATGGATGATGGGAATGCAGCGGGTGGCATGCCCCAGACCCCAGTTCAGGGGCGCTACCAACACACGAGGCCGTAAAGTATTCAACAATAAATTTTTAAGGATTGGGCAACAAATTGCTTGTAAAATAGTTTTTATTAAGGACTTTTAGGGTATGAAACAACTTGTTTTAGGAATCTGTCTGCTGGTGGTGTTGAGCGCAATGAGTAGTTGTGCACGGAATGTTTATTCCAGCAAGGCTTCTCGAAATTGTGGTTGTCCTGGTCAAAATGTTCGTTAAACTGTAATTAGTCTATGGCACGTACTCCAAAAACCCTAACGGTGCTTTGCACGGCCTGTGATACAGCATTGCAAGCGGATCAATTGCGTGATCGGGTTTCTCATTTATTATCCTCTCCTGCTTTAGTGGAACAATTTTGGAATACGGTTGAATTGGTAGATCGTAACTATATAACAACTAACCGTAATCGCATCGAGCGGGAATTACGTAATTATCCTGCACGATCTTTTCGCTTTCTCTTGAATAAAAATTAATTACTTACTGGAGCTTTCGAATAGCTGCTTCCAATTTGCCTAAGAAAATAGGAATCTCTTCTTCTTTACAAGTTCCAACACTTAGTCTGTACCAGGGTGAATCTGTTCCAGTCCCGAATGCATAGAAGGGAACCAAGGCAAGAGAGGCTTCGTCTAATAAATAACTGGTGACAGCAGCTTGTGAATCCAGTAATGTATTTTCTGCTGTTCGTTTTCCTTTTAAATCTATTTGTACTGTCAGGTAAATAGCAGCTTCCGGGGTTATTGAATCTACTGCTAGACCGGCAGCTTTCATTTTTTGAAAACCATCATGGATAGCGCGTAATCTTTTTTCAATACCTGCTTTAAATTCAGTCAGATAACTGTCAATTGCTGCTGTATTGCCTAGAAATCCTGTCAATGCTTTTTGCTCCGCCATGGGCGCCCATGCGCCGATATGGGTGAGAATCATTTTCATTTTCTGGATTAGGGCGGTAGGTCCCATGGACCACCCCACACGAACTCCCGTTGCTGCAAACACTTTACTAATTGCATCAATGAAAATGGTGTATTCCTTCATGGCTGGTCGCAATGAAACAGGATCTTGATGCTGTATCGCGCCATAGGTCAGATGCCAGTACATCTGGTCATACATGACATATAGTTTTTTCTCCTGGGGCCCTCTGCGTTTATTTTCTTCCAGTACTAAATCACAAATAGCAGCTAATTCCTCTTTTCTAAATGTAGTGCCGGTTGGATTTTGTGGTGAACAAAGGGAGAGTAAACTTGCTTGTTGAATATGCGGCCGAATCATTTCGGCAGTAGGCATAAAATTTGTCTCAGCTGTGGTTTCAATCAAAATGTGTTCACCCTCTACAAAATGGGTGTAGTGATTATTATTCCAGGAAGGCGCTGCATAAATTACTTTATCGCTTTTATCACAAATGGCTCTGAATACGGTGTAGATGAGTGGTCGACCACCAGAGGCAATCAGAATTTCACTGGTATTGTAAGAGAGACCTTGCTTTTGTTGGATGAATGTGGAGAGTGCTTCTCTTAGATCAAGATTTCCCTCGGCTGCAGGGTAATTGGTATGGTGCTGACGATAGGCTTCGATAATTCCTTGTTCTAACTCAGCAGGGATTGGGAAAATAGAAGGATCAAAATCACCAATGGTAAAATTGTAAATATGTGCTCCTTGTCTGATTTTTTCTTTGATCTCTCCACCTAATCGGACAATCTCTGAACCAATAAGGGTCTCTGCTAGTTGGGAAAAAGGCATCGGTCTGTTTTGCTGCTGCGAATGTAGTTTATTTCTTCGTGGCCGCTTTCTCAAAATCCAGGATTACTCCATTGATGCAATAGCGAAGTCCGGTAGGAGGCGGACCGTCTTCAAAGACGTGCCCTAAATGTGCTTTGCATCGATTGCATTGCACCTCTACTCGGTTCATCCCATGGCTATTATCTTGAATGTAGAGTAGGCTCCCCTTACGAATAGGTTCAAAAAAACTGGGCCATCCGCAACCACTTTCAAACTTGGTGTCACTTTTAAAAAGGGGATTTCCACAGGCTTTGCAGTAATAGGTACCTACCTCTTTTGAGTGCTCAATGGGGCTGGTCCAGGGCCTTTCGGTCCCTTTCTCTCTGGCAATATAATAGACGTCTGGGGATAGAATTTTTTTCCATTCGCCCTCTGTAATTTTTACCTCACTGCTATCCGTACGGGAGTAAACCGGATTATTACTTTGATTAGATTCCATATTGCGCGTTGATTTTTGAGTTGATGAGTTGGACTGCGCCCCGCAACTCTGAACCCAGAGCAGGCTGGCTATGGCAAAGCTGAATACTATAATTCTCATAGTGGTATAACAACGTAAAGTAAGGAATGTTGCCTGATACATACAGTTGTT
>SXGR01088854.1_pt1 | contig 31854 bp, 50 predicted proteins | sample 3174711 | NCBI WGS metagenome assembly SXGR01 (sample SAMN11356860, study PRJNA531348) | freshwater metagenome | isolation source: freshwater sample F1-60 | place: China: Fuxian Lake, Yuxi | collected 2017-12-25 | reverse complement strand
TGTTGCCTTGCGTAGCAGAGCCGCCTCCAGAGGTGGTTCCGCCTCCACTTCCGCAACCTCCGTTTGCGCTGCCACTAGCCATACCGCCAGCGCCGCCGATTGCAATTTCATTACTGCTTGCCAAACAAAGCAGCTGTGAGTTGCTCCCATTGCTTGCAGGTGCGTTGGAGCCGTTAGTACCTCCAGCGCCTACTGTGCAGGTAAGCACTTCTCCACTCCGCAAAAGTAAAGATGAAATTTCCAACATGCCGCCTGCACCTGCTCCAGACTTTTCATTTGCACCGCCGCCGCCGCCTGCTAGTACCATTGCACTGATAACATTTTGTGCAAGGTTAAAAGGCGGTTTGCGATGCGTAGTTGTTTCGCTTATAGTTTGCAGACCTGCTAACCGTAACATTTAGCTTATTTCATCCCATGAGCAGTGGAACACCAAGTCGCCGCTGGCGCTTGCGAACACGCCGATGCTGGAGTTCTCCAGAATATAAATCGCCGTGTCCTTTGTCACTACGACAAGCGTGCTGTCTTGTGCCACTGCCACGGTGCTGACCAGCGCAAACGCCGTTCCGCCAAGCGTTGCCTGATTGTAGATGCGCACGGAAACATCCGCCGATGCCGAGCCGTCAATGTTTGCGATGTATAAGCTATTTACTTTGAAAATTTTGCCACTGCTTGCAGCGTTGCTCAGTATTTGCGTGTCCGGTGAGCCTGTCCCCACTGCCGCGTAGCCCGCGTTGCCGTTGATTGTCGCAACCGCGACGATATTAGGATTTGCCATTTCTGTTCTCCGTAAACGCCACTAACCAAAAATCATCGCGGCCGCAATTGCTTTGCCCATGCTGATACCGCTTGCCGCGGCCTGCCAACTAGGAGCAACGCTTGTACCGTTGCTCGTAAGCACGTAACTCGAAGTGCCGCCTGCAATACGTGCCATTTGATTAGCCGCACTAGCGTAAGCCATATCTCCGGCCGTCGTGCAAACGGCCGCGCTAGTGTTCATTATTGACCCGGTACCGCCTAAATAACTGTTCCAATTGGCCGCCGTAATAAGGTCCCCGGTTGTAACTGTTGCGCCATTCGTCCATGTCATAATACACCGCCTATTTTGTAATTTTTTGAGCCTTTATAACGGGCCCACGTTAGTTGTAACCCCAATTTCCGAAAATCCCGCATTTCCAATTGTCCAGTAAGCTGACGCCCCGGCGTCCTCTAAGGTCCAAGTTATGCGATAATCATCATAGGAATACTCGTGCGCCTCTCCGATTATAAACCAATTTCCCCCAATTCCGGTTTGGAATTCTGACAGCGCGATTTTACTGCCTATTGACTGCGCTAATAACGACGTGATAATTGCAGAGTTTTTGCCAGCAAACGTCACGCTTTCGACCAGCCCAACCGGATTTTTCAAAATAGCCAAATAAAAATCCGCCACGGTTTGAGCGTCTGTAATTGTGTCCTGTATTCCGGGATAATCATAAGCTAATCGCCCAAACGCCGTAATGCTAATGGCGTCCTCCGCCGTGTAGCTTTGCTCTTGGTACGCTGTAAGCATGGTCCCGCGTATCTTTGACGTGCCCAAAATATAGGCGTCGGGCCCGCTGTTTACGTAGTAAACCGTTGCCTCGGTTGCAGAGCTAGAGCTGACGGATGCGGTGACGTTAGCGGTCAAATTATTTCCGGTCCCGTCTGCCAGCGAGTTCGCTAAATAGTCCGTTGTGGCTACGGGCGTAATGATAGCCGTTGCGGCAACTGTTTCTCCAGCCTCTCCGGTAAACCTATAATTTATTTCTCCGGTAGTAGCAGAGCTTACAAAAACTTCCTTTCCTAACGTCGCCAAAGTTTGGCCCGGGGCGCTTACGGAACGCGGCTGGTATTTTGCAGTAACAAAATTGCTGACTTGTGTTCCGTAGGAGTAGCTTATGTCGGTCATACTGTTCGTAAAGGAAGCGTCAATAGCCGTGTCAACTAAAAAGTGGTGCCGATTGTAAAAATACAAAATCCCGTTGCGGGCCACAAATAAGCGGCCGCCTTCCCGTTCCAGAGTTTGCACTATTGCATCGTAAACTGACGTTCCTGCTTCCCAATCGCCCGCAAATGCAAACGTTGTAATGCCAGTTTCCGCGACGAAATAGGACGCAATAGAGCCAACCCGGGTGTGTACCCCAATTGTGCTTGTTCCTAAAATCCAATATCCGGAAAATCCGGGCGGATAAATTGCAGCTCCGTCTAGCACTGCAACAATAATTTCATCGGCTGTTTTTTCAATTTGTAAATCTATTAGGCTTTCTGCCCGTTGCGCCCGTTCCATCCATGCAGTGCATTCAATAGTGCAGGTCCGGTCCGCAAACTTTCCGAACGTCGGGGAAATGCTGGCAATCCAGCCTAAATACAGAACGGTTGTAATACTAGATAAAGTTGCGGTTATTTTGACGGTTCGCCCGGTCGTAAGTTTGCCAAAATACGGGCCGCTTGCGTATTCCGGGCTGAAACGCCTGTCAAGATTTTTGAAGGTAATACTAGCAGTGTTATCCCGGGCCATACTGGTAAAAGCACTTTCAAATCCAATTTGCCACCCGGCTGTAATGACGTAGGCACTTACGTCCCCCCCGGTAAAGTTGCCGTCATTTTCAAGGTCAATATAAACACTGATAACAGGATTAGTCATAACCTAATTAGGAGCAAACTAAATTAGGCACAGCCTAACTGCCAAATTTTTTGCCGCGGGCCCGCGCCTCTTTTTCGATAGCGGCCATAAGCGAACTGACGTTCTGCACACCGTAGACAGTCAAATTAGTAATGTTCAGTTCCGGGGGCCCGCTTGCGCGTTGCCCTCCGCCTCCCATCATCATGTGATTAGAATAAATATTGCCCGCCATACCTTGCGGTACTAATAACTCCGGTCCCGCTTCGCCAACTAGCACCGGGACCCTTCCCGTAAACGGGCCGCCCGTAGCCGATGCTTGTGACTGCCCGAGGCTTTTAGGCGCTACTTGGGCTGGCGCCGGACCTGCAGGCGTAACTACAACCGCGTCCGGGTCCTCGCCCCTAGATTGCAAATACTGGTTATAAACCACGCGCCGCTCCTCAATTTCAATTAGAACCTTTTTAGACTGTATCGCGCTCCATACGTCGAACAACTTTTGCACTTGCTCTTTCGTTGCGCCGTTAGCTTTTATCCATTCGTCGTATGACGTTACGACTAGCTCTTTTGTACGGTCTGACATTCCTTTGGTAAACAACTGCCACGCAATACCGTTTGCAACTGTATTTTCGCCGTACAATTTTGAAAATTCATCGTTGGCGTTCTGCGTAAGCTGGGCCTCCACGCGGGCGCGCAATTGCTCCTCCGCGTTTTTGTTGCCCTTTAGGCCTGCGCCCTCCATCCATAACTTCAAATCGTCCCGCTCTTTTATGCTAAACGCTTCCCGGTCCCCTTCCGCTATTGTGGCCTCTGCCAACTCTAACTTTTTTGCAAAAATACGCAATAGGGCTTCCGTTTGCGCCACCTTTGTAAGGTTTCGTTCCTCGTCCTGTAATTTCTTTAGTTCCTCGCGCAGTTTCTCGACTTCCTCTTTTTGCTTTGACGTAGCACCTACGTTTCCTTCCTGTTGTGCTATCAAATCTTTTAATTTGTCTTCGGTCTTTCCATATCCATCCGTTAGCATTTTTGCCGCTTCTTTCGCACGTTCTTGGTCCGCGACGTTATTCCCTAGGGACGCGTTGTTATCGTCAATTTCTTTTCGCAGTTGCGCAAGCTTTTCTTTCTGGGCGTCGGTCGTTTCGCCACTTTCTACCGTAACGGCCATGAGTTTGCCGTATTGCGATTCAAGCTCCGCGCTCGATGCGTGCAACTCCTTTTTGCGCTCTATTTCCGCCTCCTCCCAACCTGCCTGTTCCGTAAGCGCCGGGAGCAATTTGTCTAGCGCCGCTCCAGCGGCAAGTTTGGCTTGCACATCTTCCTCTGACAACGTGATACCCGCCGCCTGTTTCGCCTGTATTGAATTAAGCGTACCAAGGTGAACGCGGTGCCGCTCATCTAACGAGCCCAAACTTTCCAATTGGAACGCACTGGCGGACCCGCCCAAATATTGAGCGTCAATAACGGCCAATAACTGCGCCCGGGTTTCTGCGATTTTGCCAGTTACCGCTCCGTATCCACCGCCAAGTTTTTTGAGTTTCTTTTCTGCCTCGGCTAACTGTTCGGCCGCCTTTTTCTGGTCCTTTGCATTTTCGTCTACGCTTTTATTAAAATTGCTTTGGGCGTCCTTCGTCATGCCTAAAAAGGTTTGGAAGTCCTGTGCCCGGGCTAATTTTGCAGCGTCGTTTGCCGCGTCCCTTTCGGCCCGGTAAGCTTCACTTTCTACTAGGTCGTTTGTGTCTTTTATCCTTTTTAGAAAACCCTCGTGGCTCATGTCAAACCGCGCCTTTTCCGCGGCTGCATCCGCGACGGCCTGCGCCTCCCGTTTAGCCTCAACTTCAGTTATCAGTTCCAGCGCCCGCCTATAAACTTCGGCGTTGCTTAATTTATCTTTTCCAAAAACGGGGTCATACCCGGCGTTTTGCATGATTATTCTTTCGTAATCAAGTTGATTTTTGCCTAACGTGCCAATTCTTTGCGACATCAAATCGAGCAACGTAATGTTTTCGGGGTCAATACCGCCTACTTTTGCAAATTGCGTTGCAGTTATAAGGCCGTCTTTCTGGGCCTTACTCAAAGCGGCTACGGCTTCCTGAAGGTTTACGTAGGCGCCCAATTTCCTGTTGATTGCATCAACAAACGTGGTGCTGGTCGTTACAACCGTTTTGGCACTTTCCAGAATAAGCCGCCCCATCGTTGTGCCCAATAGCTTTACGCTGTCAGTCAGTGTAGAGATTTTGCCCGTAGCGGTTTCGGCCTGCTTCGCCATCATGCCGCCAAAGTCTTTCGACATTCCTGCCAATAGCAGGTCAATTCCTTTGCCCGCCGGAATTAGGCCCTTTTCTAACATTTTTTGAAGCGCGGCTGTGCTTACTCCCATTCCTTCGGACAAATAGCGCAAAGCTGGGACACCGCTTTCAGCAAGTTGCCGCAACTCCTCTCCGGATATTTTCGCTTTGGCTTTCATTTGCCCAAGCGCTACGGTGATACGCCCTATCATTTCCGAACCGCCGCCTAACGCCGCAGTTGCATCTCCTACCGCCCGGAGTGTGGGGATAACAGCTTTGGCCTCAAAGCCGTAGGCCAGCATCTTTTTAGTTGCTTCTTGTAGTTCGTTGAACTCAAACGGGGTAGTATTTGCAAAATCCCGTAGGCCGTCAAGCATTTCCCGGGCCGCTTCGCCGGACCCCAACATGGTAGTAAATGCTAACGTTGCTTGCTCCAGCGACGCCGCTAATTGGAAGCTGCTGGTAATGACGTTTTTGATTGAGCCTACAACCGCCGCAAGCCCCTGCTGTATTCCCATGCCTGACGCTACGGCCAATAGAGTTTTACCAAAGCCCTCCATTCCAGCGGTCGCGGGCTTGGAAGCGTCTTTTACTTTGTCTAACTCCGGGGCCACTTTGCCGACTTGGGTTCCGGCTGTTCCTGAAGCAGTTCCAAGCCGTTTGGCCGCCTCTGCCGCTAATGTGGCCGCCGATACAAAACGGCCGTTGGCTTCGCGCATACGTCCGGCCGCGTCCGTGTATCGTCCGGCCGTAGAAGCTACTTGACCGAGTTCCTGCTGCACCTTTTGCAGGACGGGCGTTAGGGCGTCCTCGCCAACTATCCGGACCTTTATTGGGCCTGCCATGTTTTACACCTTTACCCCGCTTGATATTTTGCGGCGTTTCGCTCCATCTTTTCCACTTGCACCACAATTGCCATCGCCTGTGGATTTCCATTAGCCCAATCCGCCAACCGTTTTCCGCGCATACTGGCAAATGCCTCGTAAACGTTGAGCACGGTAGCCATGCGTTTCATAAGCCCTGCGGGTTGATCTAGTAACCCGCCGCTGTACGGTAAAGCCCCCCACTGTTTTGCGGACCAAGCCAAAGCCAATAGCTCTCCGGGTTCCTCCCCGTCGCGGCCGCATCGAGCAGCCGCAATTATACTTTTGGGTCTACTTCCAGCGCGGCCGTGTAAATATCGGCAATCTGGTCCGATAGCCACCTAACCGCTTTTGCTGTAAGGTTCCCCACATCCTCCCGCCGCAATTTAGGTTCGGTAAACCATTCGGCCTCTATTGCAGCCCGCACGATTTCGCCACGGTATTTTGGCACTGACAAATCCGCCGCCGCCTTTGCCAGTTCTGAAAATTTTTCAATGTGTTTCTGTTTCAGTTCGGCCACTTTCCAGTCAATTGCGTAGTCTTCGTTTTTCACGTTCTGCCTCCTCCGCTTGCAGTTACAAACGGGGGTACCGTGGGGTACCCCCGTGCCTCAAATCGCCTTAGAATGCGGCTCAACGCTCCGGTTACGGATTGGTACCAAACGTAAAGGCGGAATTTCCCATAAAACTTACGCTAGCGGCCACTACTCCATCGTAAGGCGTAGAATATTGAAACGACGTCACTATGGCGGTCCCGGATAACTTTACGGCGCCGCTGGCAATTCCTTCCGGATTTATGATTAGCGTTCCCGACGTACCAACTTTGAGCTCCGTGTCAAAAAGTTCAGTCGTATCGTCGGCAAGCATATCCACGGACGCCTCAAAGCTTTCAATTGTGGTTGCTATCCCCGCAAACGTGTCCGCCGCCGCGGTAATGTCAACCGTCCCCATTGTAGAAGTCAAACTTGCGCTACGAACGTGGGTCAGCGTATCCGATCCAAATTTGACTACCAATCCTTTTCCTGTAAATACTGCCATTTTTGCACCTTTATCCTGTTTCAGTAATTTGAATTTGTGTTTGCGCCCCGTAGAAAAAATCCCCGCTTGCACCGGGATATTCATACACGGCCCTGCTGCTAGAGGCGTTGGTAATTTCGCATTTCGTAGCGATATCCCGGTTCGCCGCTAAAACGCTTATCAAAGCGTCAACGTACCGCATAACGTCCGGCCATTCGTCCCGGACCCTTGAAAGTCCAACGCGTTCGATTAAGGCTAACTCCGTCACTGCATGGGTTACCTTTACGTCCGCCGCCGTGCCCGTAAGCCGCGCAAAATCCGACGATGTTGCGCCTCGGGTCAAGCCGATAATCCGCACTGGCAAATCCGCGGCATTTATTGCGCCGGGGCTGGCCTCGACGTCGTACGCGGTTGGCGTTGCGGTTCCTCCGGCTTCTTTCGTAAAAGTGACCGACAACGCGGCAATTGCAGTGCAAACCGTTCGCAAACTAGCCATTAGCAGTTCCTGCGATACGGTTCCAGTATAGCCGCAATATCGGCCGGAAGTCGTGCGGGCAATAGAACCATCCCGTCCGCAACGCTTACCGGGCGGTCAAGCTCCCCGTTTCCTTCTCGTTGCCGATACAGGAACGCGGTCAACCGGGTTGCCGCGTGTACTATATCGTCGGGAGCTGTTACAGAATAACCCCATTTGCCCGTAACAGTTACGGCCCGCTGCCCGTTGCCCAACGCATCCTCAATCCAAATTGCCGGGCTACTCTCCAGCGTTTGCAGTCCATAAAACGGGCCGCTATTGACTGGCAAAGTAACGTAATCTGTATTGAGTACCAAGGTGGTGTTATCACCGTTCGTTACTACCGTAGGAGTTTCTGCTAACTCCAGTCCTTCCGTAAAGTACAAAGTTGTACCGTACACGTCCCGCACTGCGTCAAACCGTTTCGCGGTCGCTGATGCAACCTCAAAATTGCGGTGTACGTATTTGTCAATAAACGCCTGTCCCCGAACTATCAACGCCCCTAGCAGCGTATCGTCCGCGGCAGACGCAATTCCCAAATAAGTTTTGACCAGTGCGGTCGTGGTGTAGGCCATTACTCTACAACCTTTTTGACTTTTTTCAATTTAGCAGTATCGGCCCCGGTGTTATCCGGGGCTAATACCGCGTAGCCGACGCGTAACATTTCCGCGCCTAGCATTTGGTCCACTTCCAATTCATCCCCGTCCGCGGCGGCCCAAATTTTGCCCTGTTCTGTAACCCCGCAGCAGGCTACGCTAAACAACAGTTTCATGACTTACGCCTGTGTCAGAATTTGAGTTGCCTCAGCAACGGTCGTTGTTCCGCCAAAGCGAATGGTCGAGAACAGTGCAACTTGTCCGTTAGCCTGAAGCAAATACGGGTTTCTAGACATAATCATTCCGGACCGTTCTACCAAAACATATCCTGCGGCCAGATTGGTAACTAGCAGCGATTTTTGACCCGTTGTCGGCGGTTGCATGTAGCCGCTTACTGCTACTTGGTGCCCGTAAAGCTGGCGGGCGCCTTGGTCGCCTTGCGGTTGCAGGTTGAAGGTAAATACTGACGACGAAGCCAGTGCGCGCAAAGCGCCTAGCGTTCCGTTGCGGGTAATAAATAGCACTTCGTTGGGATTGGTGGTATACGGTTCAGGAAGTGAATGGTACAAAGTAACAACTTCCGCCGCCGTGATTGCGGTTGTGCTTGCGGCAGTAACTGCGGCGGTGCCGCCTGTTAGCAAACCTTTTGGCTGGCCGGAGCCAGTTCCTGCAATGCAATACTGATTTTCCATTAGCCCAAACGCACGGCCCAACCCGTTTGAGATGTAGGGCATAAGGTTCGTCTGTTCGTCGGCCAATAGTTCATCGGTGAAGCGCAGTTGATTACCAAACTTATACACCGTCACAACGTTACTAGTAAAAGTCGGTTCCGCCTGTACGTAGGCACCACTTTCAGCCACGATTGCCGTTGTCATGCGGGCGTTTTCCACCGGAATTTGAACGCTGTCCAAATTAGTAGTAATTACCAAAGCGCCGTTGCTCCGGATAATGCTGGCCTCGTCGCGTTTGGCAATGATGCTAGCATACAAACCTTCCGGCACTAAAATGCCGCCTTCGGTCCCCGTAGCCTCGTTCATAGTTGCTTTGGTCGCAGTGCTAGACCAGTCCTGTTCGTTGTTTTTTGTGTAACTGTTCATGCGCCCGGTACGTATCCAATGCTTAAACGCTGCACCGCCGTCATGGTCCCCGCCTAAAGACTTGACAACGGGCGCCATTTTTGCCGCCTCAATTTTGGGCTCGTTTACCTGCGCGGTCAGTGCAGCAATAGCCGCTTTCAATTCTGATACTTCGTTAGCTTCCATTTTTTTTGTTCCTTTTTCCTGTTCTAAAATTTGTTGCGGCTCCGGTTCTGGTTCCGACGCGCCCAATAGCACGTCCTGCGGTCCCATTACTTCGGCCCCGATTGTATCGGCAAACAGAGGTGCGGCGGCGCTCAAACCTTTGAGTGCCAATGCAACATTTGCCTTTTCGGCTGGAGTGGGCGTCAAACTGGCTTCGGCAATCCACCAACCTTTAATCCAATTGACGGTTTCGGTTTTTGCTTCGCGCTCTACCATATGGCTAACCGCGCCGGAACTCCAGCCCAATTTGTTATTTTGCGCCAGTTTGTAAATAGCGGCTTCGTACGCGTCGCGCATTTCCAGTTGTGCCTCAACCCAAATTCCTATATCGTCCTTCGTCATGTTTGCCGCGCCCAAAATTCGTTTGCCCATTACGCTGTCCGCCCCATGATGATAGAGCATTGGAACTTTTGCGTTCCAGCCCAAATCCGTTGCGGAAGTAAAATAATCCCCGGCTAAATCCGGCGCCGCCTCTGACGTAAAACGTACTAAATAGCCGCCAAGTTTGCCTTCGCCAAGCGCCTTGACGTTTCCGCCGTCAACGGTTTGTAACTGGCCGTAAGCGGCCAAAGCGTCCCCTGCCTCTATTGCCTCTGCGATTATTTCCGGTCCTGTTTCTGTTTGCATTATTGCCTCACTGGATTATTTCAGCCATAAGCTGATCTATCGCTTGCGAAATTATAGGCTCTACTTCCGCAATTATTTTTTCCCCAATAGCATCGGTCGTGTTCCATCCGCGGGACTTCATGAGTGCGCTTTGCTTTGTTGTGTCCCCGGTGCCGCCCATAACATACCCCGCGTAGCTGGCCGTAGACTGCAATATCATTTGTGCATTCAGTGCAACTTCCGTAATGGCACTTTCCCACGTTTGCGTCAAATCCTCGGACGCCTTAGTAATTCGTTCCGCGCCACTTTTCGATACGTAAATTGAGCCAACGCGACGCTTGTAATATGTTGAGCCTGCAGTTCCAGAACGGGCTCCGCCTGCCGGGGCCCTAGATATTATTCCTTCGGCAACTGTAATGCCCTCCGCAAACACTGTTTTCAAAACGGTCAAAACTGGCTCCGCCGTGCGTATTCTCCGGATAAGGGCTTGTATCTGACTTACGTCTAAATCGGCGCCTGCCATGTTTGCAGTATACCCTATTAGCGCAACTGTGCGCTATTCTAAGCCCCTTACGGCAACGGCTTTATGCCACGGGACCCGCGCCATTATTGACGCCCTGCCCGTGCGTTAGAGCAGTTTAGTACTCCCGGAACGGCGGACGCTCCGACAATATTTCCAAAATGGCGGCGCCTCCTTTGACAATTTTGGCCCCCATTGACATTATTTGCCCAACTGTATCGTATTCTGGGCTTACGGGCCTACCGGACGGGACCAGTGCGCGTCTAATTTCCAGCAATAGAAATTCGTCCTCGCAATCTACCCGGTCCCCGCTAACGTAGACTCTTACTCCTCGCAAAATAAGTTCGGTCATTTCTGCCCCCTTAGAACTGCAACAGTATACACAAAAAGTTCGGGGTCCAGCACCGCCAGTGCAACCGGGTTTGCAAACAACTCCTCGCAACCGGATGATAGCACTTCGCTAGATGTATCTCCAGCTTGGCCGTATTCTGCAACGTAATCCTTTTGCGCGTACAAATCTATTAGCGGAAAATTAGGATCTTTTGCTGCGCGATACTGTTCCTTACTACCCCAAGTACCCGCAAACGTTTTTTTGAATTTCGTAAGTTTGGCAGTCGTGCGGTCCAGCATGTGCTGGCGGCTTACCAACCCCATTTTTGTGTCAATAGTATCTTCAATCGCCTCTGGCACCGCCTGCAAAACATTTAGTTTGGTAGGGTCGTTTGCCGGAACGATTGCGTCTAATAACTTATCTAATAAATGTCCGATTTCGTGAACGATTGTTTTAGGCTCCTCGTGCAAAGTCAAATGGATTACGCCTTCACGGTGAAAGGCCCGGGCGTTGGGTTGGGTAAGTCTTTTGACTGTAAAGAAAACATCCTTCGGGCTACCTGCAGGCAACGGGGTCGGTCGTTTACCCGCCCAAAAATTGTTCAGCGGCTGGTCCGTAGACATAAAGGTTTGAAAAACATCTAAGCCGCGTAAATCGTTCGGCGTAAGCAAATGCATGTTGTAAACTTGAATTTCAATAGGGTCATTTACTTTTAACATATCGTGCGCCCTTCCGTTTAGTAAAGCGGTCAAGCGGTCCCGTTCCTTTATCGCGGCCCTGTAATTGTCGTTAAAAATTTTTGCTTTTTTGTCGTACGCTAATTGCTTCGCAGTAACATATCCGTAGACGGGGTCGTCTATTATTACCTCGCCCGCCTTCGTTTTTGGCCGGGAATACGTCATTTGTTTTTGGGTTTCCGAAAACTGTCTAATTTGACGCGTCACTTCGACAAGTTCCCGCCCCTCCTCCGTATTCGCTATCCGCAAAACTTGGCGCAATACCTGTTTTGCACTTTCGTTAGTTGGCGACGGTTTAGGAGGCTGTAACGGCTTCGGCGGCTTAGGCCCTTTAGGAACGTTTGCTGGTAGCGGTTTATCCGGGTCTGGCCGCTTTGGGTCCTCCTCAATTAGCAGTTTGCACCTGCAATTGGGATGCACGGGGGGACCTTCGCTGTACGGCCCCTCTCCAAACACAAAAAGAGTTCCGTCTAACGGTTTGCAGATTGAGCAAACGTCCGTAACTTTTGTAGTCCAGTAAGTAAGATATCCATACCCTAATTTGCTTAGAGTGGTTTGGAAGCTTTTGGTCGCACTGGTTCGGGCCCGCGTAGTTTCAGTTACGGCAATTCGCACCGCACGGCTATCGCTAAACGCGGGATTGAGTTGCGCTAACGTGGCGGCGAAATCCTGCGGCTTAGGGTTGCGTAATAACTCTGTTATGCCGCTTTGGATAATGTCCCGCGTAACGTTTTCTATTGGCACAAACGTTCTTTTTGGCAGGTCGCTTTCACTCCACCTCTGCGCTAACATTTTAGGAGTATTGGTTCCGGCAAAAAACTGCCCGGTTAGCGTTTTGCGCTGTATATCCGTAAACGTGCGTACAAATTCGTCGCGCAGTATGGGCGTCATATCTTTTTTCAAAGCGGCGACAAACTGTTGGAGTAGGGCCTCCGGCATGGTCCCGTTTAGCACCTGCGCCGCAAGTTTCAGTCGGAAGCGATCAAAAATAGCTTTGACAGCTAACCGTAGCGACGTTTCAGTTTTGCCAATTACCCGGATTGGGGACGGTTTTTGCCGCGCCATTACAAAATTACCCTCCTCAAACGCATCCTAAGCCGTTTTGCTGAACAACGGGATACATGGGGTCCCCGCTTCTAACGCGTTTAGCCCGGTTTAGACAGACGCGGGTTTCTGGGCGGTTTGCTGTACAAACTCGGCCCGCATAACTGCGGCCACTTCCGCGGGGGTATGCACCGCAACAAAATTTATTGCCCGGTCAATATCGCGGCCCGCGACCTTTTTCCATGCGCGCAATTCTGCAGCCTGCGCTAACTGATTGGCGCGACTAACCCACTGCGCGTTTTGCGGAGCTGCCTCAACTTTTTTTTTTGATTAAGGTCCGCGCTCTGTTCCGCGTTGCCGTTTGTGTATTCCCGCGTGTCTGGATATTCATTGACGCCGTTGACATATTCCGGGTCATAGCCTAACATTTCCATTGCAGAGTGCAACGGAACTCCGGCCTGCACCAAGGTCAATAGACTGCCGGACCTTTGCGCTTCATCCTCTTGGAATACCGATAACATTTCTGGTACGAATTCGCATTGCAGACCAAACGGTTTCAGTAGTTGGCTGTTTATAGCACTGGCATAATTCATAAGCCGGGGAGCAATTGTCTGCTCGTAAAAGTTCCGGGTTTCGTTGTAAGCCGTTGCGTAATTTGCCGCATTACTTTCCAGTAATGTGAGTGGAATTCCAAATGCGCTAGCTATTTCGCGCAAAGTATGTTCGGCCAATTCCGGCATTGCCATACTATTGAGTGGCGGTGTAACGGCCTCCACCTTTACGCTGTGCCGCAAAGCCAATACACGGAAGGCGTTGCGCAAACCCGTTACAGTGCGTTTGAAAAATCGTTCTGTTCGTTCAACTTCCGTCGGGGCCGGGTTGCCGTCAATAGTAAGCAAAGTCATAGGCTGGGCGCCTCCCTGAAAAAAGGCGCTGGCAAAATCGTTGATATTTACCCGTAGTCCTGCGGCAGTCAACGCCACTCGTGCCGGGGCAAGTCCCGGTCCCACGTCGTCGGTAATAGAAAACTCCCGCATGTAGAGCAACCGCTCAATTGGCCATGGTCCATATCTGCGCCCTTGCACGTACTGCTCTACGGTTGTAACTCCGGCACTGTATTTGACCTGTACCGTAAACGGGTTTAGCCACTGCAACCCAACTGTGCGATTTCCTCCGGTGTTTGGTTGCTGCTTCAAAACATACGCCGCTCCGTTTAGCATTAGCGACGTTTCCATTTCGTACAACAGCTTTGGAAGTTCTTGCGGGAACGGCCAAGGCACTTCGGTTGTTCCGCGTCTTATAACATACGGGACGCTTGCTAAGGCGTTAGCCCGCAATTGCACGGCCCGGTAAAGCGCGGGGCAATTGGAGTAAACATTCGGGACCGTGTAATTATTTTGCACGTCCCCATCCATTAGCTGTTGCGCCCAACCGGGAATACCAATAACCGCTTTACTTTCCTCCGTGCCTGCCAAATGTTTTAGGAACTCTCTGTTCATTCCGTTTTACACCTCAAACAAAACTAGGGGGCCGGACGCCATTGCCTTGTAAGCCAAACATAACGAAATTACCCGGTCGTCAAACACTCCCGGCGGCGCGTTGTACCGCGGCCGTCCGGTACTTTCTGCCCTTGTCATTTCATAGGCCGCTAACTCTTGTGCGTATTCCTCTGGAAAAGTAAACGCCTCGCGTTCACACGCTAATGCCAACGCCTCAATTAGAAGCACCTTACTCACGGCCGTCGTAAGAAACCCAACAACGGGCAAATTCTCCCGTTGAAGCACCTCGATATTTGGCTCGCCAATAGAATTACTTTCGGCTAGTATAACAGAGGGGTGCCACTTTTCGGCTAAAGCCGCCAACCTCCCTCGCTGTACCACAAAGTCAATTTGATTAAATCTAGCCCAATCCACCACTGTTTCGCAGTCCCGGCACGCTATTGTAATAACCGTATAATCATGCGATTTAGCCCAATCTACCCCGAACACAATTCCATGTCCTGCATGGTCCGCCGGAGTTGAGGGCGCTTTGACGGTCGCGCAAACTGGAATGTTCCTGAACACTTGGCCTTCGCTATCCAGAAATTCCGCTAATATTTCTTGCCTGTACGCGTCCGCTGTCATGTCCCCGGTGATGTCCTCTAATGCCCTAGGGGATAAATAAGGATTATCGTGACTGGTAAAGTGCCAGCAAGCCCAACGTCCATCATTGGAAGCTAACGCTTGTTGATACGCGGTAAACGCGTGATTGCGGCGCTTTGGAGTAAAAATAAATACCGCGTCCCCGTCATTATCCAAAAGCATAGGGGCGCCTACTTCGTTCCACGCGGACGGCCGCATTAGGGAATATTCGTCTAAAATTAGCAAATCTGCATAATCTCCGCGTAGAGTATCTGCGTCCCATGCTGTTTTGCACCGTATCTTTCCGCCGGACGCACTAAATTCTAAACTGCGCCCGGTTTCGTTTTTGCGGATTAGCCCGGCACTTATTCCTTCCTGTAAATACTTTTTACAACTTTCCCAAAAAGCGTTTGTCTGTTCGGACGTCGGAGCTGCCTCTAATACCCTGCGCCCCTGTAACAGCCCCTGACAAGCCAAAAACGCGGCCCCTGTTGTTTTGCCCCCGCGTCTGCCTGCAACTATTACTTTGCGCTTGGCCGTGGATGTTACAAAGTTATTCTGTTTCGGGTGTAGCTCCGGCAACGTTACTGTTATTTCGGCTTGCATATACAATTTTTACCGTAATGTCGGACGCCGCTATTGCTTCGGCCTCCGGCTCTCCTCGCGCTAATCTTTCAAGTTTAGCCGCGTCTGCAAAAAACATGCGGGCCTCGGAAGGTGTTAGGTCCGCAACGGCCATAGCCTTTATACGTTCCGCGGCTTTCGATAGCATAAGATTAGCGATGCCAACGTGGCGCTTATTCATGTCCCGAATAGCCGCCAATTGCTCCGCCCTGCCAACGCGGTCCATTTCGTTTGCCCATGCTTTTACACGTTCCTGCCATTCCCAACGACTACTCCACTTTTGCCATATTCTTGCGGCAGTGGCGGGGCCGTCACCCGTATACGCGGCTAAACATTTTACAATTGAGCGGTTAGCAGGCGGTGTGTCCCGGTAAAACTTGAACGCGGCGAACGCCTTGTCTGGCTCTCCGTGCTGGCGCTCCCAAGGCTCAATCGTTTTTGCCATTTGTTATCCGGTCCTGCGCGATAACTCCGATGCGCATAACGCAAGTAGCGCACTGGCGGGGCTGTCGCCCAAAACTGTTTTGACGGTATCGGCTTCGTCGTCGGAAAAGACCAATGTTACTCTATAAATTTTGTTATCGCGTTTTACTGCTAAACGTTCCTCGTTCGTACGGGCTGCCAATAGCGCCACTTCCTGCGCTCGGGCGGTTTCGATTGCGGCCGGGGTTGAGTGCGCCATGCTTTGGCCGTCCGCGGTAATGTGAACTTCATGGTTCCAATTGGCAGGTTGCGTTTGCGGTACCCAAGCCGTTCCGTACTCCGGCCCCATTAGAGCTTCGGGTGCTGGTATGTCTGCCAATAAGCGGTTGAGTTCGTCGTCGCTAATTTGCAGGCTGTCTTGGGCCCACTCTAACGCGCCAAGTTTTTCTAAGTCACGCAAAACGGCCGTGGCTAGACTTATATCCTCGGACCCTCGGGCCCGGTTATGACGTAGAGTTGCGATGCGGGCCTGTGTTACGTCCATCGGCACGATTACCACCGGAATAGTACTCATGCCTAGATGCGCCGCCGCCCGCCAACGATGTTCGCCGTCCACTATTGTGTAGTCCTCTGCCACAACGACGGGCTGCGTAAATCCATCCTCGCCAATAGATTTCAATAGCAATTGAAAATCGTGGTCGCTCTGCCTGTTAGGGTTGTACGTATTTGGCCGGACCTTATCCAGAGAAACGTATTCGATACGCAACTCCCCAAGAGTTTTATTCTTTTTTAGTACCGCTGCTTTCCCTTTCATTACTGTTTTACTCCTTCCCAATTTATCAAATTTGACATAATTTCCGGGAGCCAATCGCTCCCGCCTGCCATTTTGTACGGCTTCTCCACGTCCTGCCAATCTAAAACTGGCAAATCCTTTTTATAAGTTTTGCTAATTCTAGTGTAGTTGCTATGTCCCATCATACTTTGGTTTGCTCCGATATGTTGCAGTAAGGAAGGAACGGTGTACCATACAGGCATTCTAGAGTGCAAAACAAGCCAACCGCCTTGCCTTCTATCGTCGTAAAGGTATTCTGGCCGGACGTATTTTGCTTCCCAAATTAAGTACTCGCGCATCCACTCGACGGGCCAAATTGAGGAACCGCCGTAAACCCCAATATGCGATACCCCCCACCGCTTATTTTTGAGGGCCGCTTCCTCCAGCGTTTTGCGCATACAAAATAGAGAGATAACCTGATTGGGCACTGCAGTGACCGCCCGGGTAACGTTGGCGGCAAAGTTGTCCGATAACTCCATATCGTCGGATAGAACGCAAACGTGCGTAATGTCCGGGTCCAGTTCTGCTAATCGCAAAGTTTCTCGGCAAGCACGGTGCGCGGTATGGTTACAGCCTACCCAATCGGGGTCGCTGATAACCGATAACTCCGGAAGCTGCTCCAATTGCGCGGCAACGTTTCTTTCCCGCAATATTATGCCCGGGAGATGTGTATTAGCAAAAGCTATTTTGATTTTATTTTCCTTTGCGGTTTTTCGTACCATTCCCCGGCGCCCGCTCTAAAATATTCCGGTTGCATTAACGGAAGGTGTACGGATTTTGCGCAAAACGGGTCCCCTCGATAATATGCTTCGGTTAACGCCTTCCAACTCCCCGGCTCGCCCGGTAGCATGTTGTTCGTGGCGCGTTCCGGCAACGGCGTTGTGCTCAATCGCGCATGTGCCGCCAGCGTAATTTTTCTAATTGCCACCGCCCGTTCTGCTATCCATGCCGGGGCGGTATCTATACACTCCCGTTGAAAAGTTTGCTCCCACGTTTCGCCTGCAAGCCGCTGGGGAAGCACTGCCTTCAATCCGTAATTTGCCACGGACCTGATACCCGGACATCTTTCCGCAACGCGGTCAAACCATTTTGGCCAAGCCTCCATCGCATGCGGAATTAGCTCTGCCGAACATTCGTTATACGTTGGCGGCCCAATTCGTAGCCTTTTGTTGCGTACCCCGTGACGGTGCATAACGTCGTAGGCGTCGTTGTAATCCCATTTATTTACTGCAATTGCCCGCCAAACGTCGCCGTCAAGCCAGTCATAAATCGGGCGGCATTTCAAAACTCCGTTGGGGCCCGCGGGTTTCGACATGTACCCCCCGCTAGAGTGTAGCCCCATCATGCGGCCGCGACTTTCCTGCGCCCGTAGTCCGATAACGCTAACACTGCGCTTTCCGGCAGGCACGGGAAACCTAGCAGGGCTATTCATTTCGTAAAGTACCCGGTCAGGCCACGCCTCGGCAAAATCCGGCGGTTTGCGTACCCACTTGTCTGGCGGTAACGCCGGGTCAAAAACCCACCAATAGGGATTTTCCCGGTTGAACATGTTGATAATCGGCTGGTTCATGTAAATCCAACGCAAATTGACCTCCGCCGTACGGTCATGCACTCGTTCGCAATACTCGTAGGTCCCGGGCAACATAATTTCCTCGTCCCGTATAACTGCGTCAATTGGCAGGCGCCCGGTTATACGTGCGGCCTCGATGCACAGTTCAAGCACTATTGTGCTGTCTTTGCCCCCGCTGAAAGATACAACAATCCGGTTTCCGGTCCGGTACTGCTCAATTAGGCGAGCTAAAGCCTCGTCGAAAACGTTGCTAGCTAATAGTAAGCGCGGCACGTGTTTCCTCCTTTGGCTGTTTAATCGGCGGACCGTTGCCCCGGGCGTTGGGTACGCGGGCGGTACGGTTTAGGTACGCTAATTTCCTGTCGAACAGTCAATTGCTCCGGCGGTTCCGGCCATGATTTTGTGCCAGTTACTAACACGTACGGGCCAAAGTCAGTGCGGGCGCCGGGAAGTAAATTGCCGTTATCGGACCAATACTTTATTTCTAATTTGAACTCAATGTGGGCGCGAACTGTTTTGTTATAATCGCGGGCCGGATGAAACAGTGCAAAATACCTACCGCCCGGATTTACAAATTCGAGTAATTTTGCCACGCTTTCCGGGCGGATATAGTTAGGCACACCGAACAGGGCCAATACCAAATCGGCTCCGGGGCCGTTGTAATTCTCAAATTTGCCATTATGCAGGCACGGAACGGCCGCCGGAAATTTTTGGGCAAACATTTCCAGCATTTTGCTTGACGGGTCTAATCCCCTGTAATGCACCGGGAGTACTAATTGCTCGGGGTCGTTATACTCCCAAAATAACCCGGTGCCGCACCCTACGTCTAAAACGGTTTCCTCGGGTTGCCACTTTATAAGGTCGAACAGTTTGCGATTTTCTTCAAGGTACTCGGGGCCGGAATAGAGGGCGTCATACCCGGCCGCCGCGACGTCATAGGCGGCCATTAGAATTTGCCGCTGTCTTCAATTCCGGTTGCCAGAGAATACACTGCAAACGACGCCACTATTGCGTTTACTAACTCCGAACTAGAAACACGCCCCTCCGTGTAAAGCCCAGCAACCGACACAATTGAGGCTACGAGTGCCCAAAACTTCCGACTTTTTACAACCGCTATAAATTTGTGCATGTCTTGTACTCCTAAAATATGGGGTACCTGCGGTACCTGTTACTTACCAAAACGCCTTAGAACGCCGTTCAAAGCGACGCAATTGCTTACGGTTGATATAAAACGCTTCCATGCGTTACCCAAGCCCGGGAAGTGTAGCACCCGCTAGGGCAGTATTTATCCCGGATTACTCCGGTTTTCCAATCACTAATGCGCGGCATGGCAGGCATAAGCAAATCCACAAACGCGGTCCCATCCGGTAGGTCCCGTATCCCACCGCCTCGGTCTACGCAAGCCACAACTTTGTTTATACGCTCAATATAAACGCGGTCCCCCAATTTGATTTTTGGCGAACACGCCGCTCCGTATCCGGCCCAATCCGACCAAGGCTGGCCTAACAGCCGGGACCTGCAAACTCCGCCGTACGGGTTGTCTTGCACAATCCAATTGGCAGGGTAACAGTTCGTTCCTCCCAGCGCGGGCCAATAGTACGATATTCGAACAGTAAACTTATCTCCAAAAATAGGCGGTAATTCCTTTGAGTTTGCCGAGCTATTGGCCATGGCCGTTCCGGTATACACCCCTAAAAAGGCTAATAAAAAAATACCAATAACTACCGCAATAGCATAACGTCGCGCCTTTCGCCTCCGATGATTTTGCCGTTCTTTTAACGTCATTTATTTACCTACCATTTTGAGAGTGTCGGTGAGGGATGTAAGCCAAACAATTTCGAGGGCCCGGTCAATAGAGTTAACAGTATAAACCTGCCCTTTCCATTGCGAGTGCCAAAGTCGCTGTTGCGGAGTATGACTACCGTGGAGAGATTTTATTTCTAGGAGCACGTTGCGATTTTTATATCCAACAAGCAGGTCCGGGCATCCCTTTCCTACTGCATGCAATAGTACCACAGAGGCCCCGATTGCACGTAGCGCCTCAACTATGGCGGGCTGTATCGCGTCAACTTTTTTCGGGGTCAATCCTGTTACCCGATAATAAAGCATTGACGGGCAAACCCCGTAACGCTTGCTCTAATAACTGCGGCGGCGTGGGGATTTGCCCCTTTTTCCCTCGCCAGTCTTTTGTATCCCATTGCTCGCGGGCAGTGTAAAGATATCCGGCCGGGACCCCTTCGGCAAAACACTCCCGGCATGACGCAAAAAACGCGGTTGCCTCCGGCGTACTGGTTTCGTGCTTCATCCAGTAGGCCACCAAAGCCTCGCCAATTTCGCACTGTCGCGCCATTTGCTCCATAACGTACCGCTTCTCAACGCGGTCCCGCGCTTGATTAACGGCAACGTCCGCCCCCTCCCGGCTCCAATACCACCCCGGCCCCGGCCCCTTTACTGTTTTCGTATTCATTCGGCCCTCCAATGCCAACGTTTATCATATTCCGGCAGTGTTTATATATATACTATTTCCTGCATTTTACGACGCTGTAAAAAATCGCCAATCCCCCCCACCCCCCGGGACAAAACCGTCCTAGGTGGCTACCGGGTTTCCAGCGTAGCCCTGCTGATTACTGTTCCACACTTCCACGCAAGCGGCCGTTAACGGAAGCCAACCGCCCCAAACTATTTATTAACTCCGAACGTGGCAGAGCTAAATTTATACGAGTGCGGCAGTCTACCGCACTCGTGATACGCCTGTCAAGTATTTTTCAAATTTACTGCGCGGCCTGCTGGAATTCCGCATGTGCCGCTAGTCCGCGTTTTATTCCTTCGACGTCCCGCGTAGCGTTCCAACTGGTTATGCCCATTTTCTTTAAGGCAAATTTGACGTCCTTATCATTTTGAAAGACGCGTGGATATTCAGCAACCGCCCACTCTACAAGCCGTATTAAATCCACGTTCAAATCGCGCTGTACCGCTTTAGAAGGCAACTTTTTTTCCTGTCCCGGCGGACCGTTCCACACTTTACCTAGCGGCCTTACAACGGCGTCGGGGCCGCTTAGCGTCGGGTCTATAACTTCCTCCACATCCGGAGGTGGCACTAAATGCTCCAATAGGTAAGTATCCTCAACGATTTTCGCGTTAGGGATGCTTTCGATTTCGGAACGGTCCAGCATACCTAATCCGACAAGCGATAACGTTGCTCGATTTTTTGCCTTCGTTTCGGCCTTCATCATGGCATTACTCAAATTTTCACCTTTTAGGCCGCCAATACTTACGGCTCCAGTGGCAATATCACTGCGGCCAGTTCCGTCCACCGCTTTAGCCGTTACAACAAAAACGTCGTCGTGCCGAACTCCGTCTAATGACGTGATGCTAACCTTATGCAAAGTACGCAATTGCTCTGCGCATCGTTTCCCGGCGTACAAAATCAGTTTGCCGCCCAAATTCAGATACTCGAACGGCCTCGTTAAGGGATTTAGCCCTAATCCATCGCATACTGTTTTGTAATACGCAATTCGTTCGCTGGCCGACAACCGGGATAAGTCCCCGCCAATTACCGTTTCCTCAAACTTTGATACTGGTATGCTATCCATATTCCCTCCGTTATTCATAACTAAAAAGCCCTCGGCAGGGCCGGGTAGCGGCGCATGCCCCTAATTTTCAATCGTTTCGTAGGCATAAGCGAAGCAAAAAGAATATCCCTAATCAAATTCGATACGCTTATTTTTTCTTTGCGGGCGGCACTTACAACAGCCCCGTGCAGTTCCGTTTCCGCCCAAAAATTTATCATAACGCGTTCTGTACCATCGGCCAAGGTCCGCACCTTTGCGGGCGTCGAACGTCCTGTTTTCATAACAAATCCTCTAAACGGTCTACGGAATTCTCCAGCATAACCGTAGCGCCCTCTAACACTTCCTCCATACTGGCGAGTAGAACTCCAATTTCCGCGATAGCCATAAACAACTCCCTGTTATCCTGTGGGCTGGCAACTGCCCAATATTTTTCGGCCGCGATAAGGCAGGCGATACCGTAGCCCACTTTACCAACGTCCCGCTTTACCTTACCTACCCGTCCAAGCCCGGTACGCAGTTTAGACAACAACTCAACGATTAACGCGGACGTTTCGTTTCCCTTTACGGCCGCACCAACAAAACTGTCAAGCGCCTCGCGTAACGGCGCTACCACCCAATTATTTTCTTCCATTAGATTTTTTCCCCCTCGTTTTTACAAAATTTACGTCAGCAATCTTCAATACTTTTTTACTAACCCCGGTCCGCAAATCTGTTTCTGTTTCCGTGATAAATAACTCCTCCACTTTTTCACTGCCTAAAATAAAACGTATCGCCCCGATTTTCCACGGGCTAGCGGCTAAAATTCCATCTGGGCCGGATATAAAGCGGCTCAAATCGCCGTTCAATTTCTCCAGCAAAGCGGCCACTAGTTCCGCGTCGTCGCGGCAACGCTGTTTTTTGTTTACCCCAACATATAAACGCTGGCCGAGGCCGACCTCTAAATCGCCAAATTTGAGGATATAAGCTATAAGCAGCGCATCCGTGCATTTACGCAACGCTCTAATTTTGCGGTCGCTATCCTCCAGCACTTCGCGCAGTTCCAGTAACTTCCGGCCGCTGGCTTTAGCGCCCGGGGCTATTTCGTTCAATATTTCCGCAATGCGCGGAACGTCCACGGGCGCCGCAAAATTACCTTCCAATTCCTCCGGCCTAATTATGTTTTCCATTTTCCCTCCTAAAGTATTTATGACAAATCGGCCCGGAAATGAGATTTATCAACTCGCCGCGGCGGTATAAGGCGAGGCATATTCGCTACCACTATGCAACCGCCCGCGTCCCGGTACCCCTTTGAAATCGCCGTCGCGCAATGCGCTTTATAAGCCCGCTCCGCCTCAACCGCGTCCTTAAAATTTATAGAACGCCATACTCCGCCCGCGTCCATAAACTCAACTAAAAACTGCCCTTCTAACGCCCTAAACTTCCTCCGGGCCCCGGTATTGGTACGTGATTTACGCATGACCTTTTGCATCCTCTATTTTCTGGTCGTCTAAATCAGCTTCCTCTAAAAACTCGCCTTCCATTTCGGCGCGGCAACAACCGGAAAATAAAACGTAGCCGACGTCCAAACCCCGCTGGTCCCCGTACTCGTAAGGCCCAATCCCGGTTTCCTCCCAATAAAACTCGGCTACCCGTTTACACTTTAGGCACCGGGCAATCGGGGTGCTATCCCAACCGTCGTCGCGGTCTAACTGGTCCCTGTAAGGGTCGTGGTCTACGTACGGCTCAAAGCCCGGTACGCTTTCATCGCTAAGGGCCATGTCTAATCCATCCGGCTAAAGGCAGAACAACGTATTCCAGCCGCCTGCAACTTTTTAACAAGCACGTGGCAAAATGCCTCTTTTCTCTGCATAGACTGGTTAAAATCCGTGCATCTAATGTGCAATCCGCCGAGATATGAAATGTAGCCTATTTTCGCCTTTTTAGCCCATCGCGCAAAGGATGTATTACCGGGCATTTCTACCCAAGCAAACCCACATACCCCGCTGTCAACCTTCCAAGTTCTACTGCCGTCCGTGATAATCATCGGCTCAACAAGCGCATCGTTTCCGGCCTCCAAAGCCGAGCTATACGCATCGAACCAAATCGTCCAATTCTTAATGTCCGTGTCTACCGCGCTATTCATGATAAGGCCCTCCGGCTCTAACTGGTCCCGGGTACGTTCCCGAGATGTAAGCAGTCTACTCGATGATAAGACGAAAGTCAAGTGTCCTAACCTTAAATTTTTGAGGATAAAAGCGCACGTTTTCTACTGCCGAAAACGTGCGCCCTGCATAAGTGCTATTGACTGATATCACCGGGCGTCTAAAGCACAAAGTTCACAAACCTTCCCGGCGGCTACTTCCTCCGCGGTAAGCATATCCGGGCCGCACGTAGCGCACTCAATGCAACGGTCCTCCGAGTACCACCCCTCAACCTGTTCGGCGCGTCTATGGAAATTCGCATCCTCTAACGCGGCCGCAAAAACAGCCATAATCTCAAACCCGTTCCACTCACAAGCCGCGCTAATTTCGTGGCCTAATTTCCGGGATTTTACAAGCTCGTCCAAACGCGCTCTAAACTCGTGTACCGCCCTGTTTTCGCCCAAGTCAATTTTCCTCAATGGATGCCTCAATGGCCGTTTCGTTTTCTGCTATGACGTGCTCCAAAAATGATGCAATCGCGGCCGGGGTCAATTCGGTTTCGGACCAGCTCGCGGTTCGCAAAATATTTACCACGTGCAAGCATTCAATGGCGTAAGTTACCATGGCAAGCCGCTCCGAGGCGTTATCTAACTCCGTAACATTCGAGTTCAAGTAATCCCGCAATTTCCCTCGTGCCTGCTGCATGTCCCGGGCCGTATTTTCGAAAATGCAATATTCCATGTTCATTATATTTTTCCTCCGTGCAAACTGCTTCCGGGTACGTTCCCGAACATGTAAGCAGTCTACCCGATGATAAGACGAAAGTCAAGTGCTTAACCTTAAATTTTTGGGAATAAAAATTTACAGTTTCTACTGTTGAAAACTGGCTCTGTGCTAAAATCTTTTTGAGGTACTTTGCACCAATACATTACGGACGGCGGACTGAAGTACCCGGTTCAAATTAGCGACGTTTGGCGGGCTGGGCCGCACGTTTTGGCGTGCGGCGATTTGTACTCCGGGGACGCGCTTGCGCGGGCCATGTCTTTCAGCGGGCCTGCCAATTGCCTGTATGTTGACCCGCCGTGGGGCGCCGGGGTAGAAAAATCGTACCGTACCAAATCCGGATTGCCGCCGGGACCTTTTGTAAATTACGACAAACTGATACAAATCATCTACGGGATTATCAAAATGGTTTCCGGTCCGGCCGCTGTTGAGTGCGGCAAAAAGCAAATTGAGATGTTTCGATTTGCGGCGATTAGAGCGGCAGTACCGGAAACGTCCTTTGCTCAAATTTCTTACGGCAACAAAAAATTGCCCGCGTTCCTGTTCGGGTACAACGGCGCCCAAATTAGCCACTGCGTCGGAGTGGATGATAATTTGACGCCACATCTATTCCTACGTTCCTTCCCGGCGGCGGCGGTTGTGCTTGACCCCTGCGCTGGGCGTGGCGCGACGGCCGTAGCCGCCGCAAATTTAGGCGTAAGTTTTGTAGGCTCTGAACTAAACCCTGCACGGGCCTCCGTTACCCTGCGCAAATTAGCAGATATCGGACACGTTCCAGAACTTATCTACCGGGTCAATTGAGGTAAAACAAAGGGTGCTACGGTACCCGAACAGTGGCAAAACGCTTTAGGATGCGTTGAGGCAACGCGCCCGGGCCGCTAATGGACCCGGGCGCGTGAGTGCGGCAGTTTTACCGTAGAACCGGAAGACAAAAGACGTGGTGCATTTCCTCCGTGTCAATTTTAGCTTTCGCAAACGTGCGGTCCGCTTTCAGTATCAACTCGGCCATCCGTGTCAAAAACCGCCAATTTACGTACTGGTACCCCTCGCGACCGCAACCGGATAAAGCGACTGGATAGCCCTGGCCTAATTCCGGCGGCATGGTACGCATAGCGTCCAACGCTAACTCTAAAGCTCTACATGCTTCTAAATACACCCTACTTCTATCGGCGCTGTCCTGTTCTGACTTCGTAAGTTTCAAATCGTTAGCCATTACGATTTCCCCCGCGCTGGCGCCTAAACCCCGTCGGCCTGCGATGTACCAACGACCCTTCGACAAGGGCCTGCGGCGCCGGGACCAAACTGGCTACGCGTACCGTGCCGATAAGCTTTCTACTGCTAACGTCCTCAACGGAACAGAACTGATTGTCCTTACCGCAATATAACCCGATGCACCGCAATCGGGACGGGCTAACTTTTTTAACCAACGCGCCGTCTACCGGGTATTTTTCCGGAAACATTTCGCGGGCACTAATATCAAGGCCTGCCGCTTTATACTGATAAATCCTATTGTCCTGTTTCATGATTTCCTCCTAATCCCTGTTATAAAGACGCTCGGATATAGCAAAGCTAATTTTTCTGCAAATTTCGCTAATTTCCTCCGCGTATACGTTTTCAATTTCCGTTTCTGTTACTACTGCGCCCCTCCGGGACCCGTGCAATACCGTTCGCTCCCGGGTTACGGTATAGGTATCCATCGGGTCTAACGTGACGCGGACCAGAACCCCGCGGCCAACCGGGAACACAACGCTATCCCCGCCCTCTACGCGCCAACGCCCACCGCTCATTCCAAGAACCGTCCAACCTCCAATCTGCCTAATCAAAGCCTCTGCGTCAATTTCCTGCATGGTAAAGCCCTCCGGCTGTCAAACTGGTCCCGGGTACGCCCCGGGTATAAAATCATTCTACTCGATGATAAGACGAAAGTCAAGTGCCTAACCTTAAATTTTTGGGCACCTGTCAATTACATTCCGTACTCGGTCAAAAGGTAATACATGCGGTCAATGATATCGTCGCAATCCTGCTGGCAGGCAAACCCGTGGAACTCGGCTAATGCAATACTCATGCCATTCATAACGTTTTCTGCAAACCCGTCCGCGTCCCTAACGGCCTGCGCAAGTGCCTCCGGGTCAGAGGACACAATCGGCCGCTCGCCGCTAAGCGACCAAAGCGCAATTTTTCCATCGTGCGCCTGTATAAAGGTAATCCGGGTTTCAACTTCCTCTAAGCCGTCAAATGTTTTCATGATGTAGTCCTGTTTTCGCTGGTCCCGGGTATGCACCGGGCGCTAATACCACCGCTCGCCGTTCAACTTCCGGGTGCGCAAAGCACTCATGACCAAACTCCACAAATCGTCGAGGCTATCGCCGCAATAATCCAAATACTCGTTCGCAAACCCGTCCGCGTCAATAATGGCCTGCGCAAGTTTCTCCGGGTCAGCGGAGAGCATTACTAAATCGCCCGCGCTGGACCAAAGCTCAATTTTTTCGCCGTACTTTTTACTGCACAAAATTCTGCTATTTTTACTCATGGTATGCCCTCCGGCTGTCAAATAAATTCTACTTACGACATCAAAGCAATGTATTCGGCGCCAACTACTTTCGCACGTGCCCGGGCCCAAGCGCAAGCCTCGGAATAAAACAAGTTCGGCGGTGCGGGCTCGTGTATGGTCGTCGCCCAATGATGTGCATTAAATTCAAAGTACCAAGCTCCCCGGCCCCGGGGTTTATTACCCCAAGCCCATTCCCACCCGTACGTGCTAATTTTTACTGCAACTTTTCCACTCATGGTATGCCTCCGGCTGTCAAACTGGTCCCGGGTACGTTCCCGAACATGTAAGCAGTCTACTGCATCGTAAGACGAAAGTCAAGTGTTTGAACCTTAAATTTTTGGAGATTAAAACATGTATTTACAACAGTAGAAAACTGGCCTCGTGCAAAGCGGCGTTAGAGGCCTTTCAAATAGGCACGCAAACCGGGGTACCCGTGGGTCCTGTTATCTGGCAAAACGGCTTAGGATGCGTTTGAGTGAAGCGAATTGTCCTTTGCGATCCTAAATACGTGTTCAGTAAGCCTCGGTTGCGGATTGCCGAACAAACGCATGTCCCACTCGACGCCCGACGCTCTAAGCAATTGCTCTATCACAAGTAGGGGCAATTGACGTTCGCTCCACGCGGCAGTCCTACCCTTGTGCGACAAAATGGTTTCGACCCCGGGCGCAAACGGCGTGAAGGTTACTAACGCCATGCGTTTTGTAAATGACGCCAGCGCGTTGCTCAAAATCGTTTGCCAGTTTTCGTTGTGCTCCAATACGTGTCTTATCATGATGCAATCCACCTGACACCGCCGAGATGTCAAATCGTCTACTATCAAACTTTCGGCAATTAAGTTTTGCGAGCCGTCAACCACTTTGTAACTGGCGTTCTGAACCATTTGCCGAGCAAACCCTGTGCCGCCGCCCCAATCCTCAATACTAAATCCGGGTTGATCTAAAAACGCAATTGCTTCCCGGTACGTTATCATGTGGCCCATCTTCAACGGTTTTTGAACTTTTGCGTACCATTTATCCCATGCGCCCACTGTAATCGCTACCATTTCTAATTTTCCTTTACAACGTGCGATAAGCTGGCAAGGCTTACTAAGCCAATAAACTTCCCGGTAGAAGCATCGCAGACAAAGCAGTGCCCCATCGTTCCATTTGGAGGGCAACCAACCGGGGCGCATTTTTTCACTAGCGTCCCGTTCTGTGGGGTATGTTTGCCCGGGTCGAAGCGGTCCCACCCCTGCGCCTCAAAACGATAAATCAAACTCCCTATTTTCATGATGTAGCTCCTTTTTTTTCTACTTCAGCTAGATTTTATTTCTATAACCGGGATGAGCTGTCTATGTAGCTTTTTTATTTCTACTTCAGCTAGATTTTATTTCTATAACCGGGATGAGCTGTCTATGTAGCTCTTTTTATTTCTACTTCAGTTAGATTTTATTTCTATAATCGGGATAAGCTCTCTAAAGTTACTAAACCGATGAACTTCCCTGTAGAAGCATCGCAAATATAAGTGTGCCCCATCGTGCCATTTTTAGGGCACCCAAACGGCTGACACTTTTTTACAAGCGTCCCATCCTCCGGAGTGTAGGGCGAGCAATCCCAACGCGTCCACCCCTGCGCCACAAACCGATAAATCAACTTTCCCTTTTTCATGATGTGCCCCCTGTTTTACTGGTCCAAATACCCTAAGCGGCTAATGCCAATTTATTTCTCTAAGCACGTCAAACATCTTAAAATACAACGCGTCAAATGCTTCCTGTGAAGCAAAGCCATGCTTCCAAGCTTCCTCCGTGCTTACTCCGTTCAAAAAGTTTCCTGCAAAGCCGCCCGTTCCGCGTACGGCTAAGGCAAGCTTCCACGCGTCCGATGAAGCTATCAGCAACCCAAACCGGGTCCGCAACTCAATTTCCCCATTTACCGCGCAACAGAAAATAACCGTGCAATCTGTGCTACTCATGATGTGCCCCCTGTTTACTGGTCCAAGTACGCCGAACTGCTAACGCCAACCGATTTTCCGAAGCGCGTCAAACATCTCAAAATACAACGCGTCAAATGCTTCCTGTGAAGCAAAGCCGTGCCGGACAGGCTCGCGGGTGCTAACCCCGTCAGTGCAATTCGCTGTAAAGCCGCCCGCTTCACGTACAGCCATGGCAAGTGCTTTCGCGTCCGATGAAGCTAACAGCACCCCAAACTGGGTCCACAACTCAATCTTTCCATTCGCCGCCTTTATATACAAAATCGTACCGTCTACGCTTTTCATGGTATGCCCTCCGGCTTCAAACTGGTCCCGAGTACGTCCTCAGGTATGTTGTAAGTCTACTGCATGGTAAGACGAAAGTCAAGTGTTTGAACCTTAAATTTTTGGGAATAAAACATGCGTTTTCTACTGTTGAAAACTGGCTTTGTGCGGAAATGACGTTGGGGCCTATTGGGCACGGCAAACAATCTGGGCCTTTACAAAATACGCGGACCCCTCCGGATAAGTGCGCCCCGTTGGCAGGGTGTGCTACACTGCAATTAGCTCGGGGTCCGGCGTCCCTCCCGCCGAACCCCGGGCAACTGTTTTAGAACGTAGACTGGTACCTTCCGGTCGTAGCCCGCTATTGAGGGACGGTTTTCCTGCGCCGTTATTGCCCGCCCCTCCCGTAACAGCACGGCTAACTGTTTGCGAATTTGCGTAATATGCAGGCCGCTGGCCTCGCACAACTCCTTTGCCGTCATGCCAAATTTTGCAGGGTTTTGACGGGCCGCTTCGTATAGCGCCTCTAATAACGTCAGTTCTGTTTGCGGAACTACAACTTTGAGGCGCTGTGTTTTCATAATATTCCTTGGCGACTTTTGACCGGATAAAATAGGCGCGGTTCCACGTCGCCGCGCCCTTTGCTGATTTTGATAATTAGCCCGCCAATCGGCAGGATGTTTCCCGGGGCAACTTTGTGGGCGTGTGCATCGGATAACTTCCAACTTGGCGTTACGTAAGCGCGGCACCCGTTTTGCTCCCAAGTATTGTAACCGTGTACGTGGGACCGTATGAGTATGTTTGCAGGCCGCTCGTTGCGCTCAAAAGTTCCGAACAGATGTTCTAATACAACCCGGCGCAAATTATTGCCGCGGGTCCACGGGGTACCGCTTCCGGTTATGTGGTGAGTGCAATCCAAAAATACGCCGCCCGCATTTATCCGCCAATGGTAACTTGCGCGGGCTCCAGTGCCCGTACAGGGCTTTGCGCCTAATTCGCGAGCCACGGCCTCGTCGCTAGTGCCGCCGGGCTTAGAATGCGCTTCAGACCCCTTTACGACAAATAGCGCATCAACTTTGGCGACGTGCGGTTTTAGCATGCTAACTGCAATTTCCTCCATAAGCTCCGCCGTCCCTGCAATTTGCGTAATGTTGTGATGGACCCCTTCACAGAATTCCCCGTTTACAATAATTGACTTTTTTTTGGCTTTTATGCTGTGGAATTCTGCCCAATAGCGGTTCCAATTGCCTAAAATCCAGCGTTGAGCCGGGGATGCGTATAAAGTTTGGCCGTCGGGGGTAACATAACGCTCCGGAAACAGTGCAACGGTTGAGCCTATGTGCAGGTCACTTATAACGGCAATTGCTATTTCGTGCCGCATACGCGGATAAAATTATCTCTTTAGCATTCCAATAACCGCGGCAATCCCGGCACTTATGGCCGCGGAAACGAACCCCACGACAACGCTCATTTTAGCTAGCTGTTGCTCCATGTTTCGCTGGCGTTTATCTAATTCCTGCATGCTCAATAGCAGGCGGTCCACCTTTTCTTCAAGCACGGCTAGCCTCACTTCCAGCGCGGTATCCATTACCCATTTACAACTCTACGATTAAGGTCTAGATTGCCAAAGTAGCCGTCAATTCGTCCGGCGTCGGTATATTGCCAGTATTTCCAAGCAGCCCATCCCATCGGTAACACGGGCTTGGCCGCTTTGGTGTAATTTGCCACCCAAAGCGGCAATTGGTAATGCGCGTGGTAATTCGGCCCGTAGCACTTAGCCCACGCGTACCGGGATGTGTAGATCATTAAAGGCAACTTTGACTGCAAAAATACTGAAATCCACTGGTCAATTATCGGTTTGGTAAGGCCGTCCATTTCCACGTCTAAAACGTAAGGGCCGGGAAGGTCCCGGGCTACGCTAATAGCAAACTCGGCCTGTTTGACAGCCGGATGATGATTTACTAGGTACTGGTAGGCCATAAACTCCATTCCGGCGTTGAGCGCCCGCAAAGCATGGCGATAAAAAGCACTATCTGCAACCGTCCCGTACGAATGGCGGGCTATTACAAATTTGCACCCGGCCGCCCGGACCTTTTGCCAGTCCACCTTTTCCGGCGCCTGCCATTTGCTTACATCAACGCCAAGCTCGTATGTCATGGCATCGGGTCAGGGTTTGGAAATATAAAGTAACCCTCTGCATTTATTGTTGCAGTCGGTCCCGCCAGTGTCAATGCTTGCGTTTGTGTTATTTCTACGCAATTCCAATGCGCCGCTTCGTCAATAACTGCATCATCGCTAAGATAACCGCACACGCCCCATTGCCCAACCATAAATGCACCGCTTGCCTGTCCGCCAAACTCACGGATTATCGGCTCCGGCGTTGTGCCAATGTTATCTGTAAATGTTACATTCCAAGTTGCATACCGCATTGTTTATTCTCCAGTAAGCATCGGCGTTGCGCTTGCCAGCGTTGCCGCGTCTAGCTCGCCGATATTGCGCAGTGCGTCTAGTTGCGCCCATCCTATGCGCCCACTTCCCATTGCTTCCAGCCGCGCTTGTCTTACTAGCCGCTCGTG
>SXGR01564450.1_pt1 | contig 31857 bp, 26 predicted proteins | sample 3174711 | NCBI WGS metagenome assembly SXGR01 (sample SAMN11356860, study PRJNA531348) | freshwater metagenome | isolation source: freshwater sample F1-60 | place: China: Fuxian Lake, Yuxi | collected 2017-12-25 | reverse complement strand
TATATCCTTTTGTCCAATCAAATTTATCCACTGCCTTAAAGAGACCAAGGTTACCCTCTTGGATAAGATCGAGAAGGGTGAGATCAGCACTTCGTCCGACGTACTTCTTAGCGATAGAGACCACGAGGCGGAGGTTGGCACGAGCGAGTAAATTTTTGGCCTCTTCATCTCCCTTCTCAATTCTCTGTGCAAGCTCCTTTTCTTGAGCTCCGGGAATAAGTGGGTACTGTCCAATTTCCTTCAAATACATTTGGATAGAGTCGTACGAAGAATCACTTTTGCCACCATATGAATACTTTTTAGTCGCAGCTTCATCTGGCTCTACCTCAAGAAGTCCACCTCCCTCAAGAATATCGATACCTGCCACAGAAAGCTTGCTATAGAGATCATCGAGAAACATCACATCCTGCTCAATATTTGGAAACTCCTTGAGGATTTCATCAAAGGTCACAAAGCCTCGCTCCTTACCTTTTGCATGAAGACGAGCAGCCTTGATTTCCCACTCTTTTTTATTGGCTCGTGGGGTACGGGTGGTCTTTTTTGCCTTTACCTTGAGCTTTGGCTTTTTTGAGACTACTTTTTTCTTTGAAACTTTTTTGCTGTTTTTCTTTGTTTGTTTTTTCATAGTGATTATTGTTTTTTAGAAAGTATTGCTAATGATTTGCTTAATTCTTGGCACCGAGCGAGTAACGTGGTTATCGCATCTCCATCTTTTCTTTTTTCCGCTTCACCCAGTGCTTTCATTACCTCTGCAAACTCTCTTTTTAAATAATCTGTCTCGAGACCTCGGAGCATTTCATCTATTTCTGTTTCTATCTTGTCCGAACCTTTATAAATAACTTCTGATTCAAATACGAGCTCTTGTTTCTTTTCCAGACTGTCTGCAAGTAGCTTAACCCAATTCTCCTTCCCCACAATCTTTTCAAGACGTTTTTTTAATGTGTGTACATCAAGCGTTGGCTTATCGTGAGATTCTTGCCAATAAATGAGACCGAGAACTTTTCTCTCTATCGAATCTTTGCGGGAAAGAACAGATGCTTCTGGGACTTTTTCTGCCACCGGAACACCTCCACTTACCTGCATACTTTTTTCAAGTCGTTTTAAATCTTCCCAAATAGAGTTTTCGTCTATTTTAGTCAGGTCACGAATCTTTGCGACGAAATGTGCTTTTTCCATACGACTCTGGAGCGCTACTATGTATGGCAACACCTCTTCTGAAATAGCTTTGGTCAATTTCCTATCATCCAATTTTCGAGCAAGTACCATGTTGAGATGAAATTCGATGACCTGCTTTGCATTACGAAGCATATTTTTCCAATCCTCGACAGAATGTAAAATAATCTCTGCGGGATCTTTTCCACCCTCTATCTGTACAATCTTCACATCCATACCGAGAGACAATGCCACTTGTGATGCACGCGCTGAAGCTCGTATTCCGGCACCGTCGGCATCAAAAGCAATAATCATATTATTTGAGAGACGACGAACGAGACCAAGATTGTTTACCACCGCATCGCGAGAGACGACAGAATCCGTAAGGGCTGTTCCCGACACTGCCACAGTATTTTTAATCCCTGCCTGATGAGACATGATGAGATCCATTTGCCCTTCTACCAAGATAGTATAATCACGCTTCCTAATATCAAGCTTGGCCTTATCGAGCCCATAGAGCACATTAGACTTGTTAAAGAGAACTGTATCCGGGCTATTGAGGTATTTGGCTGATTTTCCATCATCGACGAGAATTCTGCCGGAAAATGCAATCACTCGCCCGCTACTGTCGGAAATCGGAAACATCACCCGACCTCGGAAACGGTCATAGTACCCTTTTTCAGTTTTTTTAATCAGACCGACTTTTTCTATTTCATTGACTGAAAAACCTCTTTTTAATAGATGGTCGTGTATCGCTCGCCACCCTTCGGGAACAAACCCGATACGGAATTCAGCAATAGTAGCGTCAGTAAGGCCACGATTTTTCAGATATTCTTTTGCAACAGAACTCTCTTTCAATGTGCGTTCATAGTAGATTGTCGCCTCTTCCATTGCGCCATAAAGACGGTCTTGTTCACTCCGTGCTTGGACATTTTCTCGCACGAGCTCAACACCTGCTCGCAATGCCAAAGTCTTAAGTGCACCCATAAAATCGAGTCCCTCGAACTCCTGCACAAAAGTGAAAACATCGCCCTTTGCACCACAACCAAAACAATAGTACGAACCTCGGTCTGGAGACACAAAAAACGATGGTGTCTTTTCGTTGTGGAACGGACACTTTCCCTTTAGATTACCACCGGCTTTTTCGAGTTTTATGTATGACTCGACTACTTCGGTAATCGTCAATCGTTCTTTGATTTTTTCAACTGAAGATGACATGTTTTGTAGATTTTACTACACACACTTACTTCAAGTCAGAAAATTTGTTGAAGATGTATCTTTTTCTGGGGGCTCGCAGGCGGGTAGCCGAGATTTCAGGAAAAAATTAGTAAATTTTATCCGTACCCAGAAAAAGATGCATCGAGAAAGAATTTTCTGATTACCCCTCACTGACCTCACTCGCATCTCGCACTTCCATTTCTGCAATCATATTCCACTTTGGACTACCTTTAAAACCACTACCAGCTGGAATAAGTCGTCCAATGATCACATTCTCCATAAGACCTTCTAGGTCATCCTTACTACCTCGAATCGAGTTATTGATCAAAATTCGAGTGGTATGCTGGAATGAAGCAGCTGAAAGGAAGCTCTTTCGAGAAAGAGAAACTTCAGTGATTCCCATCACTACCGCTTCGGCTTTTGCTTCGGTTCCACTTGTCTTCTTTACTAGTTCGTTTTCTGCGTTAAGCTCGTGCTTGGTAACAATGTCGCCTACAGAAAGAGCAGTCTCTCCATCATCTCTCACTCTTAGTCGAGAGAACATCTGACGAACAATAATTTCAATATGTTTTCGAGACACCGCCTCACCCTGAAGTTCGTAAATCTTACTTACTTCAGTGATTACATATTCTCGAGCTTTGTCTTTGCCTGCATACTTGAATACTTCATCGATATCAGCAGAACCATCTGTAATGATGTCTCCTTTCTTTACTTTATCACCTACCTTTACAAGAGGCATACGGCGATAGTTGATAGAATATTCAATCGCACTTGCCTTCTTACCTCGGTCTTCGAGTTCTGGCATGACCGTAATAATCTTTTCTTTACCGAGTTCTTTAATATCAGTAACAAGACCATCAGCAGTGTTTACCACCGCAGGATTCTTTGGCTTTCGCTTTTCAAAGATTTCTTCCACTCGAGGAAGACCTGCCGTAATATCTCCACCGACAGACGCAGTACCTCCGGCATGGAATGTACGCATAGTTAGCTGTGTACCAGGCTCACCGATCGCTTGTCCTGCCACAGTACCGACTGCTTCACCAAGATCAACGAGTTTGTTTTTACCGAGATCGAGACCATAACATTGTGCACAAATACCATCGAGTGACTTACAAGAAAGAGGTGATCGTACAACCACATGATCTACACCTGCCTCTTCAAGCATTACTGACTCTTCTTTAGTAATGAGATGACCCTTTGGCAAAAGAACCTTGCCTTTTGGATCTACACAATCCGCAGAAAGCACTCGGCCACGCACACTCTTTGAGATCGCCACCTCAATACCGAGAGAGTTTAGCTTGGTAATAGTAATACCTTCTTTTGTATTACAATCATCTTCACTCACCATCACATCCTGAGCAACCACGAACAATTTTCGAGTAAGGTATCCAGCTTTTGCTGTGTTGAGTGCAGTGTCAGTGAGACCCTTTCGAGAACCGTGAGTAGTAATAAAGTATTCAATCGGAGTAAGGCCTTCTTTACTACATGAAAGAATTGGAAGTTCAATAGTCTCTCCAGCAGTATTTTGGATCAAACCTTTCATACCTGCCATCTGAGTAATCTGTGAGTACGAACCTCGAGCTCCAGAATTTACCATGTCGTATACAGAACCTTTTTTATCCAGTGAGGCCGGCATCAATTTTTCAACATCGTTCTTTGCCTTGTGCCAGATTTCGATATTTTTTCGAAGTCGTTCTTCCTCGGTCAAAAGACCTTCGTTATACTGACTCATCACTGCCTCAGACTGAACCTTTGCCTTTGAAATAATTTCATTTCTCTCAGCAGGGATCATAATATCGTCGATACCCCACGTAATACCTGATCGAGTTACGTATTTGAAACCGAACGTTTTGATACTATCGATGATTGGTGGCACATTTTCAATACCATATTTATTAATAAGTTCATCCACAATAGCGGTCATCTTCTTTCGATCGATTTCTTTGTTGATGTATGGATAGTCACTTGGAAGCACTGCATTAAAGAGAATCCTACCGACAGTAGTTTCGAACACTTTACCCTCAAACTGTGCATATTTTTTACTGTTTGAACCGAGAACCTTGATCTTTGCCCGGATATCTACCACGTCAAAGTTGTATGCAACAAGTGCACTACCTGGACTTTCAAAGAATTTGCCTTCACCTTTCTGTCCTTCCATATTCTTAGTCACCCAGAAACAACCAAGCACAATATCTAGCATTTTGTTTGAAACAACTGGCTCACCACTACCTGGCTTAAGGATGTTTTTATCTGACGCCATGATCTCTCGAGCTTCCATCTGAGCAGCATCAGAAAGTGGTACGTGTACTGCCATCTGATCTCCATCAAAGTCCGCATTGAAAGCGTTACAAACGAGAGGGTGCACTTGGATCGCATCACCTTCGATAAGGATCGGTTTGAACGCCTGAATACCGAGTCGGTGTAGAGTCGGTGCGCGGTTCAAAAGTACATATTTATCTTTAATCACATCTTCGAGAATTGCCCACACTTCTGGAATACCATCATCAATAAGTCGTCCCGCGCCACGGATGTTAAATGCAAGTTCTTTTTGAAGTAGCTGTGAAATAACAAACGGCTTGAAAAGCTCGAGTGCCATATGTTTTGGGAGACCGCATTGGTTGAGATTGAGCTCAGGACCCACCACGATCACTGATCGGCCAGAGTAGTCTACTCGCTTACCAAGAAGATTTTGCCTAAAAAGTCCTCGCTTACCTTTTAGATTATCTGAAAGAGATTTGAGCGATCGCTTTTGAGCCTGACTGACAGAAGAAAATACATTGTTACCGTGTCGGATAGAATTGTCGATCAAAGAGTCAACCGCTTCCTGCAAGATTCGCTTTTCGTTTCGCAAAATCACATCAGGCGCACTGATTTCCTTGAGTTTCAAAAGACGATTATTTCGGTTTATTACTCGTCGATAAAGATCGTTGATGTCTGAAGTAGCATATCGTCCTCCATCAAGCGGTACCATCGGTCGAAGCGCTGGCGGAATCACTGGAATACGAGTAAGGAACATCCACTCTGGTCTAATCTTTGACTCAAGCATTGATGATACGAGACTGAGTCGCTTGTGAAGTTTTTCTCGATCGACAGAACTAGCATTCTCGAGTTCAGCCGTTAGGTTTTCGAATAATTTCTGAAGGTCAAGATTTTTTAGGATCGTGTAGATAGCTTCTGCACCAATCGCAGCTTCAAAAAGAGTACCGTATTTTACAGAAAACTTGTGATAAAGCAATTCATCAAGCACCACACCAGGAATAAGACTCTCGATCTCTTTCTTTGCATTGATCAAAAGCTCTTTCAAAGCCTCCTTGGTCTTTTCGTCTTGTGCAGCCTTTACTTTCGATTTGAATTCTGAATCAAGCTCTCTCAAAAACTGCTCTTTCGCAGGCTCTGAGACAGAAGTAACGATATATCCCGCAAAGTAGATTACCTTTTCGAGATCAGCGGTCGTCATACCGAGAATAGTACCTATACGAGATGGCATACTTCGAAGAAACCAGATATGCGATACCGGTGTTGCAAGCTCAATATGTCCCATTCGCTCTCGTCGTACGATAGATCGTGTGATTTCTACCCCACACTTCTCACACACAATTCCCTTGTATCTGATACCTCTATATTTTCCACAGTAACACTCCCAGTCCTTATCTGGTCCAAAAATCTTTTCATCAAAAAGACCGCTCTTTTCAGAACGTTGGGTTCGGTAGTTGATAGTTTCTGGCTTGGTAATTTCACCGAATGACCAATCGAGAATACGATCTGGAGATGCAAGTCTTAGACTCACTACATCAAAATCATGCACATCTGTTGTTTTATTTTTTATCATTTTATTTGTGTGATTATGTAATGATTAATAATGTGCATCCTGACCTTCATCCGATTTTTCTCTCTTGAGTTCAACATCAAGCGCAAGACCACGGAGACTATTCAAGAGTACGTTAAACGATGCGGGAATATTCGGGAGACTGAGTTTATTACCCTTTACAATCGCATCGAATGCTGCTGAACGACCGACAATATCGTCAGACTTGATCGTGAGCATTTCTCGTAGCGTGTGCGCAGCACCGTGACCAAGAAGAGCCCATACTTCCATTTCTCCAAATCGCTGACCTCCACCCTGAGCCTTACCTCCAAGTGGCTGTTGCGTAATGAGAGAGTATGGTCCAATAGATCGCATATGGATCTTGTCCTCCACCATGTGGTGAAGCTTCATGATATACATGTACCCGACCGCAACATCCTGATCAAATTTGATACCCGTTCGGCCATCAAAGAGAGGCATCTTGCCGTTTTCATTGAAACCAGCTTTTTTGAGTTCAGCTTTTACCTCAGCATCAGTCGCACCTACAAACGGTGGCACGATAGCCTGATAGTTCAAAGTATTCGCCGCAAGTCCGAGGTGAAGCTCGAGGATCTGTCCGAGGTTCATACGAGAAGGCACACCGAGCGGAGTAAGGATCACGTCCACTGGAGTTCCATCTGCCATGTATGGCATATCTTCCTCAGGAAGGATTCGAGAAATAACACCCTTGTTTCCGTGTCGTCCAGCGAGTTTGTCACCCACTGACACATTTCGGAGTTGTGCTACTTCGATATAAATTTTCTTGATAATACCTGATTCAAGTTTATCTCCTTTTTCTCGAGAAAATATTTTGACACTGATCACACGACCTCGCTTGCCGTTTTCAATTCGCTTTGAAGTATCCTTTACATCACGAGCTTTTTCACCGAAAATTGATCGAAGGAGTCGCTCTTCTGGGGTAAGCTGTGTTTCGCCCTTTGGAGTAATTTTACCGACGAGAATATCGCCCGGTCGTACTTCGGCACCGACTCGGATCACACCATCTTCTGCGAGGTTCTTGAGCTTGGTCTCACCCACGTTTGGAATATCACATGTAGTGACTTCAGGACCAAGCTTTGTATCTCGTACATTTACCACAAACTCTTCAATATGAATACTGGTAAATTTACTATCTTTTACGAGTCGTTCTGAAAGAATAATCGCGTCTTCGTAGTTTGATCCAGACCAAGTCATAAACGCCACGAGCATATTTTGACCGAGCGCAATCTCTCCGTTATCACTAGATGAGGTATCCGCGAGAATATCCCCCTTCTTTACTTTCTGTCCGAGATCAACAATAGGTCGCTGATGGAAAGCGGTAAAACCGTTGGTTCGAGAAAAATGCACGAGGGTGTATTCTTTCTCTTTACCTTTTGCATTCTTTACTTTGATCTGCTTTGAGTCTACGTAGGTTACGGTCACATCTTCCTCAGCTACGATCACGCGCCCTGAGTCGAGTACCGCTTTTCTTTCGATACCGGTCGCCACAAGTGGTGCTTCTGGCACGATACATGGGGTCGCCTGCTTTTGCATGTTACTACCCATGAGTGCTCGGTTTGCATCATCGTGGTTTAGAAACGGAATCATACCAGTCGCAATAGAGAAAGCTTGATTTGTCGCTACGTCGATATAGTCCACCTCATTTGCCTTCACCAAAACTGGGTTACCGTTTACACGCACTTCTACTTCTTCTTGAGTAATTTTACCTGACTTGTCGTACGGAGTTGCCGCAGAAGCAATTTTGAAGTTTTCCTCTTCGAGTGCATTAAAATATTTAATTTCTTTGGTAACCTTACCGTCTTTTACCTTTGCGTAGGGAGTTTCAATCATGCCGAATTCATTAATTCGAGCGTATACAGAAAGACGCAAAATAAGACCTATGTTTGGACCTTCAGGAGTATGGATCGGACACACGCGACCGTAGTGAGAAGTGTGCACGTCTCGCACCTCAAAGCCTGCTCGCTCTCGAGTAAGACCGCCGGGACCAAGTGCTGAAAGTGTACGAAGGTGCTCCACCTCCTGAAGCACGTTTTCCTGTGCCATAAACTGTGAGAGCTGGTTGGTAGTGAAGAACTCTTTGAGTCGTGCCTGGAGTGGTCGTGGAGAAATAAATTGCACCGGCAGTGAAGTATCTGGATCAATAGTAGACATTCGATCCTGAATATTTCGCTTCATCTGTGACATACCGACACGGATTTTCTGCTGGAGAAGCTCTCCCACATATCGCACTCGTCGTGAGCCAAGATGATCGATATCATCCTCCACCGCATCAGGAGTATTGTTTAAAGTAACAATATGAGCCACGATAGTCGCCACGTCATCTGCAGAGATAGTTTTTCGTTCGGTAGACTTCTCATCAACGGGCTTTGAAAAGCGTTTGTTGAATCTCAGTCGGCCAACCTTTGAAAGATCGTATCGTTCTGGGCTGAAAATACCCTGCACAAACTCTCGTGCGTTATCTGCAGTCGCGAGATCTCCATCACGAAGCTTCTTGTGGATTTCAATATACGCATCATCAGTGGTCTTTGCATGATCTTTTGCCAAAGTTGTCTCAATATATGGCTTTGCGAGATCATTTCCCTTGAAAAGAGCAAGGATATCAGCGTTACTTGAGGCACCGAGAGCTCGCATGAGTGAAGTTACCGCAAATTTTCTCTTTCGATCGATACGAACATAGATCACACCATCTGGATCGCTTTCGATTTCAATCCATACACCTCGAGCAGGAATAATTTTTGCTCCAAAGTAGTTTTTACCTTTTGCTTCAGAGACTGTAAAGAAAATACCGAATGATCGCGCGAGCTGTGGCACGATCACGCGTTCGATACCATTAATAATAAACGTACCATGTGAGGTCATCAGTGGAAAATCCGCCAAAAACATTTCCTGCTCTTTAACTGAATTGAAAAGTTTGTTCTTGAGCTTGATTTTGATCTTCAGAGACCCTTCATATGAAAGTTTATTAGCTTTCGCATAGTGCTCGTCACATTTTGCTTGCCCAAGCTCAAAACCAGTGAAAGAGAGTTCAAACTTCTTCTTTGAATAGTCTTCAATTGGAGAAAATTCAGTAAATACATCACTGAGGCCCTTCTCAATGAGCCACTTGAAAGAGTCTGTCTGTGCCTCTACGAAGTTTGGCATCTCCGTGAGCGCATCTTTGAATCGTCCGAAATACTTTTTCTCTCTTTTCATGGGTATGTTTTCTAAAAATATTAATAAATGTATACACGAGAACTTCCAGAATCAGATGCACTTCGAGGCGCAAGTTTGGTTTACGACCAAAATGTAGACCGACTACATTGCGGGAGCAAACCAAGCGAAGCAACAAAGAAGGGCGCTGATTGTGAAAGTTCTAGACACAAAAACAAAAAACCTGCCACTCGGGATGGCAATTCCTAATGAAAACTATTTACTGTTATATATGTGTATGCAAGACTCTTAGGGTTAATTACTTCCTAAAATACGATTTGTGTGCCATAACTCAATCCTGCAATCGTGGGGGAAAGTATATACCCAGGCACTTTTATTGTCAACACCCCACTTATCCACAGCCTAGAACCACATAAAACATCCCCGACAGGTACTTGACAAAAGAACCCATCGGGTGTATACTTGATTGCAGTGTGGCATTGGTGAAGTGGTTACGTTTCTTCAGAGGGATTCCCCATCCCCACCTCCTTGGCGTATTACTAGCCAGTGTCGCACTGCTCTTTCATATTTGGGATCCTCTTTTTAATGAGAGCTTCCAAACTACCCCCCCCCCAGCCCGCTTGCGACACAATCGCGACGGGCTGTCTTCTTTTTACTTACTTTCGACCAATACCACCTCGCCCATTCTAATCTGAGACTTTATATCCTCAGATACTTGAGAAAGATCCGCAAGTGAGTTCAAAATATCAGTACGATCAGTATCCGTCGCAACCTTAACCTCAGATTTGATCACCGAGATCGGAATCAGTCGATACACACTTTTATTTTTACGATACACTAGTTCCAGAGTCAGCCCGTGCGTCGTATCAAAAGAAAAATCCTGATCAAACACAAAATTACCGAGAGAATAGAAAATCGGCTTGCCATTATATATCTCAATTGGCTCAATCACATGTGGATGCGCCCCCACTACCACATCCGCTCCAGCATTTATAAACGCATAAGCAAGCTCTTTCTGATTAGCCGTTGCTTTTTTGTTGTATTCCACTCCCCAATGTGGAAAAACCATTACCAAATCGGCTTCTGAACGGATTTTCGCTATTCCTGCGAGCACTAAATCAAGATTTTGATACACAAACTCATGAAAACCGACAAAACCCACCTTTAATCCATTTATTTCGACTATTTTTGACAACTCACCCGTATTAAACGGGTCACCAAAATATCCGATGCCATTTTCAGACAAATACTGCCTTGTTTGCCGTAGCCCCTCTTGTCCAAAATTAGCTGTATGATTATTTGCCAAAGAAAAAATACCGAAACCGAGATTTTTAAGTGTCAAAATGACCGCTGGATCAAAAGTAAACTCGAGTGGAGCATTTTGTATCCCCATTGTTTTTGATTTGAAATCAGTAAAAGGTCCCTCGAGATTACCCACCACAATATCGTGTCCCAAAAGGAGCTCTTTGATACCCGCAAAAGGATACTCTACACCAAACTTACCCATTCGCTCCCTAACACCTCGATCGAGCATCATATCGCCGAATATAAACATGTTTACCGAAGGTGTTCTCTCTGGTAAAAGTGTCTGTATCGACATCAAAGCATCCGCCATCTGTTGCTCGGCAAAAATCTGCACTCGAGTGGTTGAAATAAAAACGAAAGCGATAAAAAAAGCGCAAAGCAGTAGCCATGCACAAATGACCTCTACTGAATATCTTTGTTTCTCATTTGGCTTCTCCATTCGTCTATTTTTTTATGATCTCCGGAAAGGAGGACTGGTGGGACTTTGTATTTTTTCTTTTTGTACACGATAGTCTCTGGCCGAGTATAGACATCTGGACTGGAAACTCTCGCTTCTTCTCGCGACGCAAAATCTCCAAGCACACCTTCCACCTGTCGTGCCATACAGTCTATCACAAGCATCGCCGGAAGCTCACCGCCAGTCAGTACAAAAGGACCTACAGAAATTTCTTCCATTTTAAATACTTTTTTTACCCGCGCATCGATACCTTCATAGCGTCCACACACGAGAATAATATCTGAGCAAGCCTCTGCGGCTAATCTTGCATAGTCGGTATCAAACTGTTTGCCCGATGGAGAAAAGTAAACGATTTTTACTCTTCTTTTTTTACCTTTCGCTTTTTCTATAGCTTTGATAACTGGTAGTGCCTCGATCACCATTCCCGGCCCTCCTCCATACGGCTTGTCATCCACTCGTCTTTCAGAATATGTTTGCGGACGATTTTTTGGCTGTATAGCAAAATCACGAGGGTTGTAAAATTTTACCGCAATCTTTTTATCTTCTATCGCCCGCTTCAAAATAGACTCGCCGAGATACGAGGTAAATGATTCTGGAAATAATGTGACGATATGGAAATTCATGGGGGCAGTTATTAGTCTGTAGTTCTTAGTTTTTAGCTAGATAAGCAAAGCTTTTTTCAACGGCACTCAGACGCTGTGTACATTGCTATGTCCATGCGCTTCTCGCTCGTTGAAATAAAAAGCTCGATTACATCGAGCGGTGGAAACCTTCCCATTCGTTTGAATCTTTGGGAATCCCCAGGGATGCAAAGGTGGTAGGAAAGAGGAAACCGAGACCCCTCTCCTCAATCTGTGGTATCAGTCTGCGTATCTCCGCAAACGCATCAGCGTTTGAGCGGAACACCATGACTATCTGTCTGGTGATACCACAGCACTCAGGAGCAAACGGCGTCATCAAAATGTATTGCTCGCCATTGACCTCCACAGATATTCCCGCCGGACCACTCCCAAAGACCTGATTGCACCGAGTGCAGACAAGATTGACCCCAAGAGGCGGCACCACCACACACAAACGGACATTTGCGCCAGGAGGAATGATTACTTCGCTCATAAGATTTACCTTTCGTCTGTTTTGAAATGTAACATAGAGAGGTGTCTGTGTCAAAACAAACTCCCCGGCCGAGAATACGGCCGGGGAGTTTGTTTAAACCATCTTTAACTAATCCTTAAATCTTCATCCCCTCCAAAGCCTCATCTATAGACTTGTCTGTTCTCTCTCGTGGCAATGCACCAGCTGGCTCATTGATCTTGAGATTGACTCGAGCATTATTTTTCATACCCACTACTCGGAGCAGTGTTCTGATCGCCTTTGCCGTATTACCGGTACGACCGATCACCTTTCCCATATCGACTGGATTGACTTCGAGAGTCATGAGTACACCCATCTCGTCTACCGTTCGCACAATCTTTACATCATTTGGATTGTCTACAAGTGCCTTCACCACATAGTCTAGAAACTTTACATCATTTTCCATCTTTTTGTATTTAAATTAACTAACCTTATCAGTCTTATAATCGAATTCTATCTTTTGCCGGAATACTCGACCACTAGTTTCCTGCGACTTTAATTGTATCATGTCAAACGACACCCAAAGAGAGGGTGCTGTGTATAACTTAAACCTCAAAACTAAGCCTTTGGGGCCTCTGCGGGAGCTGGAGTAGCTACTGGCGCAGTTGCAGGAGCGTCTGCTGGTTTTGCAGCTTCAGCTTTTACAATAGCCTTCTTGAGTGGCAATACATTTTTCTTTTTACCCTCGATTACCTTTTTATCTACGAGAAAGTTATGTACGGTATCAGAAATCTGTGCGCCCTTTGACATCCAGTATTTTACCTTTTCAATATCAAACTGTTTAATATCATTTGCTCGTCGGCTATCAAATGAGCCGAGTACTTCGAGAGACTTACCGCTCTTTGGTCCATTCTTTGAGTCAGTCAAAACAAGCCGAAATGTCGGTTCGTGCTTTCTTCCTACTCTCTGTAATCTTATTTTTAGCATGGGTAGTATACTATCAGAAGAGCGCTCTCAGGTCAAATGCTACGTAATGATACCAAAAAAGAGCACGAGTATTTCTTTGGTAAGAAATCTCTCAAGTCTCAGCTACCCGCTTCCGAAGTCTCTTTTTTGGTATCATTACTCCGCGTCACCGGAAATTTTTTACTAAAAATTTCCGGTGTACTAAATACACATACTGTAAAGTTATTGTATTCCTCGTATTTCCGTGCTACACTACGCAACATATTTATGAAAACTCAACAAGTGGGACGGGGCGAGGAGAAGTACGCAAAAGATTCAGGAAAAATCAACGGTATTATCAGCACTATCAGTAAAGGCATCGGTTTCATCGAAAATCCAGCCGATCCAGATGGAGAAGACATCGTCGTAGAACAAGGATTCCTCAACACTGCCTTCAATAAAGACGAGGTGGAGGTCACTCTTGATCCCCTTCGTAAAGGTGAACGCCAAACAGGAAAAGTCACTAAAATCATCAAACGAAACAAGACCTCTTTCGTAGGCACTATTGAACTCGACCGCGGAGTCGGTTTTCTCATTCCTGATGATCGAAAAATGTACATCGAGATCATGCTCCCTACCGAAGAAATCAAAGATATCGAAAACGGCACCAAGGCTCAGGTAGAGTTTGTCTCATGGGAGGATCCAAAGAAAAATCCTCGCGGTAAAATCACCAAAGTGCTCGGTAAAAAAGGTGACAATAATGTCGAAATGGCTTCTATCGTACTCGAAAAAGGTTTTGACACAAATTACCCAGACGCCGTACACGCCGAAGCTGAAAAAATAGGTAAGGAACAAAAAATTATTACCGCCGAAGAGATTACGAAACGGCGAGATTTCCGAGACACCCTCACCATGACCATCGACCCAGTCGATGCCAAAGACTTTGACGATGCCATCTCATTTAAAAAATTACCGAACAACCTCTACGAGATCGGTGTGCACATCGCCGATGTATCCCACTATGTCACCGAAGGTTCAGCACTCGACAAAGAAGCATTCAACCGGTGTTTTTCTGTCTATCTCGTCGACCGTACCATCCCCATGCTTCCCGAAGTGCTCTCAAACGATGTCTGCAGTTTAAATCCCAACGAAGAAAAGCTCACCTTCTCCGCTATTTTTGTGATGGATATTCACGGCCAGGTCAAAGAACGTTCTTTCAGCAAGACAGTCATCAAATCAGCAAAAAGATTCAGCTACGAAGAAGCACAAGAGGTTTTGAATGCAAAATCGGGCAAGTATTGGGACGAACTTTCTACCCTCAACACCATCGCCAAAAAACTCCAGGAAGAAAAGTTTAAAAATGGCGCGATCGAGTTTGATCAAGAAGAGATAAAGTTTATCCTCGATGAAAATGGCAAACCGACCGGTGTTTACAAAAAGCCTCGTCTCGACACCCACAAGCTCGTGGAGGAGTACATGCTTCTCGCCAACCGCGAAGTAAGTAAGTTTATTCACAACTCAATCAAAAGCAAAAAGTGGAAAGAGCTCGGCTCACTGTACCGCATCCACGATGTACCCAATCCAGAAAAAGTCGCTGACCTCGTGATCTTTCTCAAAGCCATGGGATATGTGTTGCCGGTCAAAAATCACACTTTGAACCAAAAAGATATCAACGCGCTCCTCAAACAAGTCGAGGGTAAGGCCGAGGAGTCACTGATCAAGACTACCACTATCCGCTCGATGGCCAAAGCGATTTATTCTACCAAAAATATCGGACACTTTGGTCTCGCCTTTGATTATTACACACACTTTACCTCGCCCATCCGCCGATATGCCGACCTTATCATCCACCGTATACTTTTCCGTCATCTACAAGACAAAAATATCAGCGACGCCGAAATCATGCAGTATGAAAAGATTGCTCGACAGTCATCCGACCGAGAGATTTCTGCATCAGAAGCCGAACGAGCATCGAAAAAGTATAAGCAGGTAGAGTACATGCAAGAACATGTGGGCGAAACATTCGAGGGTACGATCTCTGGAGTGACCGAATGGGGTGTGTATGTCGAAGAAGTGAATACAAAATGTGAGGGTATGATCAAGCTCCGTGAGCTTGGCGATGATTTCTACACACTCGACGAAAAGAACTATGCCATTGTCGGCGAGAAGTCTAAAAAACGCTTCCAGCTTGGTGATACCATCAAATTTAAAGTGGTTTCAGCAGATCTCGATCGCAAAACACTAGATTATTCGTTGGTGAAATGAGAGGTTAAAAAATCACTCAAAAATCAAAAGGCTAAACTCATGAGTTTAGCCTTTTAGTGTGGCTCTATAGAGCCGTTTTGTATTTTTGGATAAAATGGGAAACTCCCCCGATTTTTGTACTCAAAAATCGGGGGAGTTTCTGGTAAATGATACCTTATTTTAGCCCTGCTTCTTCAAAACCTTCATGAGCGAATACTTACCTGATCCACTTGTCACAAGAGATAATGCACCGAGCAAAAGCACGAGTACATATTCATACCCACCATTCTGTAAACTAAAACCGGCAGCAAAATGTACTTTGAACAACGCCACTACCATGATGACCGCAAGGATAATACCCACATATCGTACCACCACACCAAGCACGAGCAGAATACCACCGATAAATTCTGCATAAGCTACAAAATACGCGATAAGCATTGGGAACCCTGCCTGCGCAAATCCACTCACCACCATATCTATATTAGATATCTTAAACCAACCAGCATAGATAAACACCACACCGAGAGCGACACGCATAAACAAAATCGCAAGATCCGGATTATGCAAACGCTCTACATACGCATGAATTTTATTCATAGTATTTAAACTAACGTATACTTAATTAATAATTGTACCCACACAGTATACCAAATAGTATATAAATTAAAAAACTTTGCTTTCGCAAAGTCATGGCTATATTTGGAACACCAAACCGGGCACTCCCCGAAGTTCCTCTCGCGCCACCTGCTGGAGTATCGGGTACTGCGCAAAGATGTTTTGCACTCCGTCTGGAAATTCCGGTCTCGTAAGTGTGCGATATCCATCTCCGAGAAGTATCGTGTAAGGTAACTCCCCGAGCCTGGTCGCATGAGAGCGAAGCTTCAAACTTTCAGGGCAACCGGTACCCATGGTCTGAAAATCCCCAATCAGCTTGTCGAGCTGTTTACGAGTCTTCGGAGAAAGCTTCCTAGCCTGTGACCTGAAGTTATAGAGAAACATTCCCCATTCCCTCATCCCGTCCTCAAAGTCGAGGACAAGGTGGCCCTGCCGACCACTCAAGTAAAATACCAGCGCGATCATAAAGTCCAAGAACTCCTGATCAAACTCTGGTGCTGACCCCGGTGGCGATTCCTTGGGTAATTCCGGAAACAATGGCTCATCGTCTGGAATCTCACTTGCTGAGCCCACCAGAAGGAGCTGTAAACCTCCATCGTCCGTCGGTTGCTTTTTCATAAGTCAAAGTGTAGACCGTCCAACCACGATAATACCGTAAAAGAGAGGCGATGTCAACAGGCTATTTCGCCACCGCTACTGCCTCGTCAAATTTAATAGAAAGAAGTTTTGAAGCTCCATCGCTTCCCATCGTCACTCCGTAAAGCACGCCAGCACGCGACATTGTCTCTCTATTGTGTGTAATCAAAATAAGTTGAGAATATTTTGAGAGGCTGGCAATCATATCGCCATACTTTTTTGAATTGGCTTCATCGAGTGCCGCATCTGTCTCATCGAGAATGATAAACGGTGGTGGATTGACCTGTGATACCGCAAAAAGTAGTGCGATAGAGGTCAGTGCACGCTCCCCACCAGAAAGCATGACGAGTCCCTTGATTTTCTTGCGTGGCAAAGAAACGACGATATCCACTCCCTCATCACCCTCTTCCTCGAGCTCGCCGGATAGCAACGGATTACCCTCCATATCAAACTCTGGTCTTTTTTTCTTTTTCTCACGTACCACCGAGAGTGCAGCGGTACCTCCACCAAACATCAGCGAAAAGTACTCCTGAAACTGGCCGTTGATTTTCAAAATCCCCTATTTAAATTCTGTATCGAGTCGCATATCTAGCTCGGTGATCAGTGCACGAAGAGACTCTGCAGACTTTTGTAGATCTTCGAGCTCTCGCGCGAGAAAAGCATCTCGGTCCTCAGCCTCCTTAAACTCCTTCATCACATCATCACTATTACCCCCACCAGCATCCTCAAGACGGACTTTCATCTTTTCTATTTGTTTACGGCGTTCCTCTTGCACATGTCGTGCCTCCGCATACACCGCTTCGACAGGAACCGCCTGCCCCGATCCATCGAGTACCTCGTGTTTCTGGAAATCCATTGTATCTCGCCCCGCCAAAACATACGCCTCAGAAAGCTCTCTTTTAAAATCCTCCTCGAGCAAAACCAAGCGGTCTTCTTGACTCTTCAAAATACCGAGTGCTCCATGAAGCTCATTTTGTCGAGCCATACTAATCAAGATATTTTTCTCAGCATCACGGTTTAAATCTTTTTCTCCATCTATCGCTTCTTTGAGAGCAGTGTACTCTTTTTGTAATTGAGATAAGATTGCCACGGTTTCAGCAACTTTCTCCACCAAAGCCTTTTTAGACTCTTCAAGCTTGGCCTTTTCGACTTCATTTTCTCGCAAAAGTGCATCGTCTCGCACACCTTTGTTATGTGTCACAAAATCTTTTACAAAATCTTTTACTTTATTCAAAATATCCTTCACTGCCGAAAGTGAGTCTTGCTTTTCCCCCGCTTCTATTTCTCCCACGATACGATCTGCGAGAGACTCTACATCCCGCATGTAGACTGTCTTATTTTCCGCACTCGCCTGTTGAGACTTTTCTTTTGCAATCATCCGCTCGAGGCCGGCAATCTGCCCTTCGAGTCGGCCAAGGTCGAGTGTCGCAGAATCTTTTTCCGCACGAGTATCGGCGATGCGAGTCTCAAGATCAATAATCTCTCCACTTTTTACATCTCCCGCACTCGATTTTGCGAGTTGAGCTTTTGCTACCGCAAGTTCCTTAACGAGTCTCTCAAGCTCTACAGTCGGCCCCTTTCTTTCACTTTCAATACGCGATCGCTCATGTTTCAGATAGATTTCTTCTCGCTTAAAGTAGTCTCGGTACAGTACCGCAAGAGATTTGCGCATCTCAAATGCTTTTTCTATCTTTTCCACCTGCTTTTTGAGAAATTTGAGGTGCGGAGCTATCTCTCGACGCAAAGATTCTACCGATTTGATATTTTCATCGGTCTTCTCGAGCTTTTTCTGACTCTCCTGTTTTTTGTATTGATAAATTTTGAGACCGAGAGCATCTTCGATCATTTCTCGTCTCTCGCGCAGATTAGCATTGAGAATTTTGTCCGCTTCGCCCTGAGAAATGATGTGGTGACCAGATGCGCCGATATGAGCACCCGCGAGAAGCTCGATGATGTCCTTGAGTCGTACCTGTGAGCCGTTGATACGGTATTCGTTTGAAGAGTCGCGATGCACCACGCGTTCGAGAGTGACTTCGTCAAAGTCGACATTCAGTACCCGTTTGGTATTATCAAAAACCACTTTGACCGAAGCACGGTTTTGTCTACCGAGGTCGCCTCCGCCGTTGAAAATGAGATCCTCACCTCGTTTACCTCGAAGGGACTTTATCGACTGCTCGCCGAGCACAAAACGAAAACCTTCGGCTACATTTGATTTGCCTGAGCCGTTGGGCCCCACAATACCCGAGATAGGTGAAGTGAAATCGAGCGTTGATTTCTTTGCAAACGATTTGAAACCGGCAATTTCCAGACTTTTCAGATACATGCGAGTAATTGTAGCAAATTGATAGAAAAACGCATATTTTGTGGCTTTTTGAGGATACTTGACAAATACACCCATCGGGTGTATAATAAGGTTTAAGCAGGAATTGAGGCATGTTGCCAAAAATTCGACTGTTCTTCGGAAACAAAGTAACGAGAAAGGAGTGTCTTTATGGCACTTAGTCCCGAAAGAGTCGGTCAAATCGCAATGCTGGCACTGCAAAGCAAGTTGGAAGAAGGGGGTCTCAACTTGAACCCGAAAGAGATCAAGCGGAGTATCGCCAACGAAGCCAAGAAGCTCGGTGTCCCCGCACACGAAATGGCTGAGTTCGCCAAGATCGTGTTGAAGGCGGCCTTCGAAAAAACGATGACCGAACTCGATTCAATGAAAGGACACCTCTAGACCCGAGGCAATCTCCTATAACGGACAAGGTCGAAAAGCAACCGCTTTTCATAAAGGGATAATTCCGGTTTGTCCGTAGCTGATCTGCTTTAGCCGATCCGCATAACACAAACCTAAGAGAATAAGAACCCTTCCTCTCCGAGACCGTTAGCCCTCAAAAGCTCGCGGTTTTTTATTTACCTAAAATTACGAAATGCGTTGAAGGTATATGTTTTAAAGAGACTTCGCAAGGCGGGTAGCCGAAATTTCAGTAGAAATTTATCCGTGCTCTTTAAAACATGTACAGAGAAAGCATTTCGTAATTCTGAGCAAGTTACGCTATACTACCCTCATGCTTATCAACAAAGGCTTCGCACCAAGACGAGACCAGGGCGACAAAAGTCGTATTCCGCCCGGACAATACAAAACCGACGACTTCCCTGTCCTTTCTCTGGGGCCGACTCCGCACATTGATACAAAGGACTGGTCACTTCGTATCGAGGGGCTTGTCGAAAAACCACAGAAATGGAACTGGGATGAATTTGCCAAACTACCCCACGAGGATGTGGTGCGGGATATTCATTGCGTCACCAAATGGAGCAAGCTCGACTCTCGCTGGAGAGGTGTGTCTCTCGATTACCTCATAAAAATAGTCGGGGTAAAACCAGAAGCCAAATTTCTCATCGCTTATTCAGACGACGGCTACAGCACAAACATTCCGCTCGAAGATATTGTTGGTGGTAAAGCGTGGATCGCGACCTCATACGATGGTAGCGCTATCACCGCCGAGCACGGTGGCCCGACGCGCTTGCTCATCCCCCACCTCTATTTTTGGAAAAGTGCCAAGTGGGTCGCCAAGCTCGAATTTGTCGCGGAGGACGCACCAGGCTTTTGGGAAGTCCGTGGGTATCACAATCATGGCGACCCGTGGACAGAAGAGAGATATTCGGGATAAAATTACACGAACATATGAAAATCTACGCTATTAGACATGGACAGACAGCACTAAATAAAAAGGGTGTTATTAATGGCCAGATCGATGAAGGTCTTTCAGATGAGGGTATCAAACAAGCAAAAGACGGCGGTGTGTCTTTACCAAAAAGTATAAAACACTTTCATACTTCCCCGTTACTCCGAACAAAACAAACTGCAGAAATATTAAACAAACATTTGAAACGGCCTGTCTCCTTTCATGACGAACTTCGAGAAATTCATTTTGGCACCCTGGCCGGACAAGCTTGGAATACTATAAAGTCTGGCGAGGAATTGATGAAAAAACACCGAGCAGTGCAGTACGACTATCGTCCAAACGGCGGTGAGTCCGTCGAAGATGTCAAAAAGCGAGTTTTGCACTATCTCAAAAAAATAAAAGGCTTGCATGGTAATTACGAAGTGCTTTTGGTAACACACGGTGGTATCATCAGACTTCTCCATATGCTCCAAGACGGAAAGGTTTTGGATGGAATTGAAAATGCTTCTTTGCACGAATTTGATTTAGATAAAATAATCTAAAATAGACGATGAACAAAAAATCTCCAGACATCAATAAATCTGTCGTATCCCTCGGGCAACTCATCTTGCAATTTGCACGGACAAATCGTGCGACCTACCATGAAGATGGTGTGACCGTAGAATCAGATACAGATCACACCATTATGCTTGCTGTTATCGCCTGTGCTTGCGCAGAAAGATTTGCCCCAACACTCAATCGAGGAAAAGTAGCCGAGCTTGCCCTTGTACATGATCTCGTCGAGGTCTATGCCAAAGATACTCCCACCCTTAGACCCCTCGACAAAAAAGGTGCTCATGACAAAAAACTTCGAGAAGAAAAAGCCTTTAAAAAGATTGAAGATAATTTTGGCACTATCTTTCCCTGGGTCCATCAAACGATTCATGAATATGAGTCTCTTGCTTCACCTGAGGCGCGATTTATAAAAGCCGTAGATAAAATCATGCCAAAAATTACGAGTATTTTAAACAAAGGCGCAACCGAGAAAAAAGCAGGGTTTTCGGAAAGCGAAGTATTAGAAAAAATGTACGCCGACCAACAAAAAAATATTGCCGAATGGGTTTCGGATTGGCCAGAAATTGTCGACATCTACCAAGCGTTGGCACACGAAGCACTCAGACCTTTTAAAAAATCTCGTATCGAAAAATAATATGTCCTCCTGGCTCATCGGTACATTGGTTTCGTCGGAGATAGTCGCGGAGCATGTAAAATCTCTCACCTTTGAAATACCTGGCTGGCAGGGACACAAAGCGGGACAGCACTGTGATATCAGACTGACCTCAGAGACCGGCTATCAAGCACAGCGGAGCTACTCTATTGCGAACGCACCGGAGGCCGGCTCGACCACGGTCGAATTTGGCATTCAACTTTTAGAAAACGGTGAGGCGTCTCCGTATCTTTGGGCGCTCTCGCCAGGCGATCAGATAGAAATCAAAGGGCCGATTGGAGGACATTTTATCTGGGACACTGAGATGCCCGGATCACTCGTGCTCATTGCCGGAGGGTCAGGTATTGTACCTCTGATGAGTATGCTTCGAGAATGCCTAGGCAACGCAAAAACAAAACGACAAGTACTGCTTCTCGTCAGCGCTCGGACAAAAGAAAAAATTCCGTACTACACAGAGCTCGAGGAGTATAGAACACGATTTTCAAATTTAAAAATTGTCTATACTCTTACTGAAAAAGCGCCAACGGATTGGAAAAGTTTTTCTCGACGAGTAGACAAAGAAATGCTGGCAAAAATTACTGCCGGACTTTTAGACAAGACACCAATGACCTATGTTTGTGGCCCCACAGGATTTGTGGAAGCCGTGGCAAATACTCTCGTAGAAATAGGTCTAAACCCTCATGAAATCAAGACCGAGCGATTTGGGTAACTTGACAAATACATAGATTGTAATAATAATCTATCGTAGAATGCAACAAGATACAAAACCTTGCGAAACTTGCAATGGCTCAGGTCACTCCCATTGCCCCGGATGCAACGGGAGTGGTAGATCAGACAAGCATGTGGTCACTCACCCAAATTGTCCCAAAAAATGCGGCGGAAAGATGCTCCCCGCAGACAATCAACCGGGCTCACCATTAAAGTGTGGAACTTGTGGGCACCGCTCGTGATTTGGCCAACCAAATAGCTGTTGCTATTGGTTTTTTATTTAATCACCCCAAAGGATCAAAAACGCCTACATAGAGCCACGCTAAACGGCTCAACAGGCCTGTTGAGCCGTTAGAATTTGTGATGATTTGACCCACAACCAAAACCATGCTATTATATAAATGTATGAAAAATACATGCGTACAAATGAATAAAGGATATCTTGCCATTCCACGTGGCACTTTTGCTGTGTCTACCGAAGACTCGCAAAATATCTTTTGCTCATTCGTGATGTGTGTAAATCCCCTATTGTAAACCTGTACCGCCTCGTTTCAATACTATTTAGACAAATCCCGACTGAACGAAAGTCGGGATTTTCTTATTCCGCGTTCAGTACAGCCAGTGAGACAACCTCGCGACTGTGTAGTTCTTTTACAACCACATATCTCTATGAACAAACTATCTTCGAAACAAATCGGTCGGCTTTACTTGTGGCTCGAAGGAGCTGGAGTATTTTGCGGTCATTCATTTCATGGCGCCATTTATATGGACTTCCTGATGAATAACTTGCATGACTACTTCTGGGCCACCGCAGTCAATGTTGTCTTTTTCTGCACACTGTTTGTGGCAGAAATTCCAACCGGTGCCTATGCAGACACCTTTGGCCGAAAAGCATCGTATGTTCTTGCCAGCCTCTTGTGGTCTCTCGGTCTGATCGTCTACGGCACGTCTAGTTCATTTGCTGGGTTTGCTTTGGCAGAATGTTTACTCGCCATAGGAAGCACTTGTGTGTCTGGCGCATTCGAAGCATGGCTTATAGACAGCCTCGATCATTCTGGAATGAGTCCAGTAGAACGAGATGCTTACAAAGCACATCTCTTTGTGCGAGAAAATACCATACACACTGTGTGTGGGATAGGTGGCAGTATCATCGGTGCGTGGGTCTATACGCAAAGTCCACAAGGATGTTTTGTGTTGAGCGGTGTGCTCATGCTCGGTCATGCGTTGGTCGCAAAATACATCATGACCGAAGATTACTTCGAAAGAAAGACGCACACCCTCAGAAAACACGCCGAAGAGATGTGGAGCAAGACTCGATCCAGTATCGATTTTGCTCGCACAAATACGACCATCCGGACAATCGCCCTGCTCGCAACCGTGCAATCATTTGGCTGTATGGGTACCAACATGCTGTGGCAACCGTTCTTTAGAGAACATATCTCGGTATTTTGGCTCGGTGGACTGCTAAGTATGTGGATGGTGTGTGGCGCGATCGGTGCAGAAATAACCAACCAATACAGTAGTCTAAACAAAGAACCCATAGAGACAATGAAACATGCAATGATGTGGTCAGGGATATTGGTCGTCATAAGCGCCCTGTGCCCCTTTCCATTTTCATTGATTTTCTTTAGCCTCAGCCAAATACCGCGTGGGATACTGCACCCTATTTCTAGGACAGTGCTCCACAGCGCTATCACCGACTCAGAGACTCGGGCAACTACCGCATCTTGCGCAACTATGGCTCAATATGTGGGTGGTGCAGTAGGGTTGCTTCTGTCTGGCCTGTCAGCAAAATATATTGGTATTTCTGCTACATGGATTTGGTCAGGAGTATCTCTGGTAGTTGGAGCATGGTGGTTCTGTGGCCAATATCAAAAGAAACATCGTTAGCAATGACGCACAAATATAATTTGTGCGTTTTTTATTTACGTGCTTTTGAATAAATTTTATTACCGAAACGGAAATCAATGTACTCCACGCTCGCGAGAAATTTCTGTAAGGTGGTTGAGGAAGTCTGGTCACTAATGAAAGTATTAAACGCTGAGAGACTTTTTACATATGGTTGAGTAATACTAAATCTAAGCACTGTCGGAGTCGAGCCACTCTTCCCCGCGAGATACACATCAACATCACCATCATACACATGGATATTTTTGGTTTCTACACCGACAGAAATAAGTGTGCGGATAAATTGATCTAAGCCCCGAAAATCAGTGATCGGCAAATAATGCGCGCCGAGTACAGTACCGTTGCCGATAGCTCCTCCGTAGTAATGCGTGTATACATCATTTGAAAAAATGGGTGCCTCTGCATACACAAGTCCCATGGAATCAATAAAATAACACTTTATGTTCTCTGTAGCTGAAGTAGCCACGTTGTTTCCACACCAGAGTGCATACGGACTTCGCTCTTGTATCGAAACAGTAATACTCTGTAGACCGGTGCGTTCTATTTCTATCGATACTATTTTTAGAAAACTTTCACGGAGAGTGGTAAGAATTTCCTGCTTTGAATAAAAGAGTGTGTTGTTTCGAGGGATTACATATCCATAAGAACCTGCGAGACTCGTTTCTACTAGACTCTGTATCTCGGATTCGGAAATAGAGTTTGCACCAACAATCGAAATATTTTGAATACGAAAATTCTCAACATGAAAAGCAAAAATGATACTGCCGATAATACAGACAACGGAGATACCGGCCACAACAATTCGCTGAATGACAATCTTCTTTCGACGTTGTGCAAGTTTTTTGGTTGGGGTGTACGACATAGCCTTTTTCCACTTCCGTTACCCGCTCTAAAATAAAAACTTGTTGAAGGTGTATCTTTTAAATGGACTTCGCAAGGCGGGTAGCCGAGATTTCAGAAATTTTCTAGCAAGAAAATATTCGTGCCATTTAAAAGATGTACCGAAAAAGAGTTTTTATTTCGGAGTAATTACCGTCTTCCCTCCCATATATTTCTGGAGTACCTGAGGGATCTGAATCGAGCCGTCCGCTTGCTGGAAATTTTCTACCAATGACACGAGGATACGTGGGGTTGGGATCGCGGTACTATTGAGTGAGTGGGCGTAGCGCATTTTGCCAAGAGAGTCTCGGTAGCGGATATTGAGTCGGCGAGTCTGGAAATCATGGAAGTATGAAGCCGAGCTGATCTCTCGATACGTGTTTTCATTTGGCACCCAAAGCTCAATATCATACTTTTTCACCTGGCCAAGACCGAGATCACCACCACAGTTGACCACTGTGTGATACGGAATGCCGAGAGATTCGATAAACTCTTCTGTGTTTCTGTTTACAGCCTCGTGCTGAGCCACAGACTCAGTATGGCTCGCTTCACAGAGAACTACTTGCTCTACTTTATAAAACTCATGGACACGGATCAGTCCCTTTACATCTTTGCCATGACTTCCCGCCTCACGCCGAAAGCATGGAGAAAAAGCTAAATATTTTTTAGGTAAATCTTTTTGCTCGAGAATTTCATCACTATGAAATGCCATAGTTGCCACCTCACCCGTACCAGCAAGAAAATCATCATCCTGAGTCTTATACAAATCCTCTTCACCTTGTGGCAAATAGCCTGTACCAAAAAGTGTTTCTCGCCTGACCAATGATGGCACAATCATCGGAGCAAAATCCTTTTTCAAAAAGAAATCCATCGCGTACTGCCAAATAGCAAAAGACAAAAGCACGCCATCATTTTTCAAATAGTATCCACGGAAGCCTGCCACTTTTGTGCCTCGGTCAAAGTCCACCATATCGAGAGTCTGCATGAGATCAATATGGCCCTTAGCAGGAAAAGTAAACTGTGGTTTCTCTCCCCACGCCTTTACCTCTTTATTATCCGCGTCGCTCGTACCCTCTGGCACAGACATGTCGGGGATGTTTGGCACCTGAAGCATCAGAGCCTGCCACTTTTTCAAAACAATCTTGAGCTCGGTCTCGGCTTTCTCGAGATCCTCTTTCACAATCTTCATTTCCGTAATCATCGACATCTTGAGCGCATGATCAGCCACACTCACAATCTTTTGACTAAAAGCATTTTGCTCAGCTCGCTTGGTGTCCACTTTTGTAGTCAGCTCACGGCGAGTAGTGTCGAGTGTGATGAGCTCGGCCACGTCAAATTTGATATGCTTTTTCTTTGCACCAAGCTCGATCAGCTCTTTGTTTTCGAGAATAAATTTTATATCCAGCATTCCGTCATCATACCAAAAATGATATAATAAATCCAATGTCGCACCTCATAAAAAAACTCCGACCAAAAGAATTTCCCGAAGCACTCAGGGAAATCACTGACCCACCTGCCGAGCTCTATCTCCATGGTGTACTTCCAAAAAAAGATAATAAAATCCTCTGTGTAGTCGGGTCACGCAAATTTAGTACTTATGGCAAGGAGGCGTGCGAGAGTATTATCGCAGGGCTCGCCGGCTACCCTATTACTATAGTATCGGGACTCGCACTAGGTATCGACAGTATTGCCCATAAATCCGCCCTTTCAGCCGGACTACAGACCCTCGCCGTCCCCGGCTCGGGTCTCGACCCAAAAGTGTTGTACCCGAGAAGCAATCTCGCGCTGGCTGAGAAAATCCTCGAAGCTGGTGGCGGAATACTTTCTGAGTTTGACCCGCTCTTTCGCGCCACACCCTACAGCTTTCCTCAGCGCAACAGGATTATGGCCGGGCTTTCTCATGCAGTGCTCATCATCGAAGCCGAGCTCAAGTCAGGCACACTCATCACAAGCAAATTTGCTACCGAATACAATAGAGATGTGTTTGCAGTGCCCGGATCTATTTTTTCTAAAACGTCCGATGGCCCACACATGCTGATACGCCTCGGAGCTACCCCGATACGCAGTGGCAAAGACATCCTCGAGGCATTTGGTTTTGATACGCAAGAAGCTCTACCTTTTGAACAGCGCTACGCAGATGCTTCAGCCGATGAAATGAGAGTGATCACTCTCCTCGCCTCACCATGTAGCAAAGACAACCTCCTCCGTTCCCTCGACATGCCCATCCGCGACGCCAATACCCTCCTCTCGATGATGGAAATAAAGGGAATGATTTCAGATCGAGGTGGAGAAATCCGACTTATTTAGAACATAGAATGATATCCCAAAAAGCCCTCAACAAAGCCATTCCAACGGCTCAACAGGCCTGTTGAGCCGTTGGAATGGCTTAACTTTAACTAGAAAGGAACGGTTCTTTTGCTACTAATTAGGGGTCTTTAAAACACCTGAACATTGATTAGCGTCTTTTGATTGATATCCGTAGGTGGCATCACAAATATTTATACTTGGATATTTTTGAGACATTTCTATCCAACAAGTCTTCATGCTCGAATAATTCTCTTCCCGATTAGAGTACCCAGTCTCTTTATCGTAAGAATTACCAAAATCTTCACATTTATCCTTACTCAGATACACATCAGCCATTTGATCTATGCAATTCTGTTTATATTTGTCTGACCAAGAACAAACATCTTTGTTTGGATTTTGATTTATTACTTTTGCCCAGGTCTCATCTACACAACTAGCTTTCCTTCCAAGAGCCGGGGCACTCTCACATATCTGAAAAGCATTGGCTACATCACCATTGTTATTATTTAATATCTTTTTTTCAAAAGATGAGTTTATTGTTATTAAATAGATAAAAAAACCAACACCAAAAAGTATCGTGATAGTTTGTAGGACAAGCAAGGATACAACTACTTTAGGATTCCACTTAGCAAGATAAACTCCCAACAAATAAAAGGCTAGAAAAACGAAAGAGCTAGCTATAATTATCATTGGCATAATACCGCAAAACCATCCGGAACAAGTACTCGCATTAATAAAACCGTATACTACCGAAACAACAGGTACACCCCACCCCAACCATTTAAGGTGTAGTTTAGAAAATACAACGGGAACTAATGAAATTAAAAATGAAAAGCCTATTACATGAACATAGTCAACAAAAGAACCGTATCCACCATTACCATAGAGATTTGTTGTAACAAAATAGAGTAATACCCCAACATTAGTTAAGACAATCACCAACCATATATATAGAGGCCTTTTGTCTGAAAATACATAAGATTGCTGAGAACCGTTGTTATTGATATTTTCCACAGTGAGGTAAGTATAACGTATACCAAAACTTGACACAATACTGCGTTGTTATACAGAAAAGTTCATTGCTAGTTTGCACAAAAATGTATTCCCGTGTAATACTGTGTGAATGAAACTTTTGATCGTTGAGTCGCCGGCGAAGGCAAAAACTATTTCAAAATATTTAGATGGCGCATACAAAGTGGTCGCTTCGGTGGGACATATCCGCGATTTACCAAAGAGTAATAAAAAAGCGATCGACATCGAGGCGGGCTTCGTGCCGACTTACGAAATTTCTAAAGGCAAAGAGTCAGTAGTATCGGAAATCAAATCGCTTGCCAAGAAAGCGGACGAGATCCTCCTTGCTACCGACCCCGACCGAGAAGGCGAAGCGATCTCGTGGCACATTGCCGAAGCGACAGGCTTAAAAAAGCCTCGACGTGTAGTCTTTTATGAAATTACCAAAGATGCGGTTATCGAAGCGATCAAACATCCGCGCGACATCGACCAAAATCTCCGGAAAGCGCAAGAAGCGCGACGCGTCCTCGACCGCCTCGTAGGCTACGACCTCTCTGGTCTGATCTGGAAAAAAGTGCGCTACGGCCTCTCCGCCGGTCGCGTACAATCCCCCGCTCTCCGCATCATTATGGAACGCGAGCGAGAAATCCGTGCATTTATCTCCGAGCAATTTTGGGTGATTACTGCAGATACCAAAACGGCAAAAAATGTTGCGTTATTTTTGACTTGTGTCGAAGAGCTTCGAGACAAAAATCTGGTAGACAAAATAGTCGCTGTCGGCAAAAAAGAGTCATGGATAGTGGTAGATGTGACCGAGACCGAAGCCAAACGATCACCAAAAGCACCATTCATCACCTCCACCCTCCAACAGACCGCGAGCACCCGACTTGGCTTTGCTCCTTCTCGTACCATGGGCGTAGCACAAAAACTGTACGAAGCCGGCCTCATTACCTATATGCGTACTGATAGTACAAACCTCAGCACCGTGGCTGTCGGGCAAATCCTCTCGACTATCGAAAAAAAATACGGAAAAGAATTGGTAAGTCCACGCACCTTCACCAAGAAAAGTAAAAACGCGCAGGAAGCACACGAGGCTATCCGTCCGACACACATGGGAAGTGACAGCGCGGGAAGCACACCTGAGCAACAAGCACTGTACGCTTTGATCTGGCAACGCACCATTGCTTCACAGATGGCCGATGCAAAAATCTTGCGAAGCAAAATAGAGGTGGCGGTGGGAAGTGACAGCACCATCCCCCATTTCTCTGCCAACGGTTCACGGACGCTCTCCCCCGGCTGGCTTTTGGCTGACCCTGACGCCCGAGGTGAAGATGTTGAGCTTCCAAAAGTCACCGTTGGAGAAAAGCTCACTTTTGTCGATATTCATACCGAAGAAAAATCTACAGAACCACCACCACGCTATTCTGAAGCAGGTTTGGTCAAGGAGCTTGAAAAAAGAGGTATCGGTCGCCCATCTACGTACGCGGCGATTATTAAAACCCTCGAAGAACGCGGATATGTTGATAAAATAAATAAGGCACTCTGCCCAACTGATACCGGAGATGTGGTCAGCACCTTCATCGAAGACAATTTCAAGGACTATGTAAGTGACACCTTTACTGCTGAGATGGAGGACAAGCTCGATGATATTGCCAACGGTGACCGCACCTATGAAAAAACTTTGGGTGATTTCTACAAGCCTTTTTTGAAGGAAGTAAAGTCTCGCGAGAAGACCGCAAAAATCACCGATATGGGCGAAGCTGACCCAAAACATATTTGCCCAAAATGTGGCAAAGGAATGGTGATCAAACTCGGCAAGACCGGCAAATTTATTTCGTGCAAAGATTTCCCTGACTGTCTCGGCGCTCGCACCATCGATGGCCTAGAGCTCGCCGGACCAAAAGAAACCGGTGAAGCATGTCCAGATTGTAAAGATGGCAAGCTCATAGAACGCGATGGAAAGTTTGGTCGTTTTATTTCTTGCAACAAATACCCAAAATGTAAGTTTATTAAAAAAGATGCTGAGCTCGAACGGCAAAACTCAACCGGTGTGGAGTGTCCAATGTGTAAGACTGGTGTAATGACCGAGCGAAAAGGGCGCTTTGGCCTTTTCTATAGTTGTTCAAATTATCCGAAGTGTAAAAATGCTATCAAAGCCCGTCCGACTGGCAACATCTGCCCAATGTGCCAAGCACTGATGATGGATGGCACGAAGACAATACCAGAAAGATGTAGTAGTAAAATCTGTTTGAATCACAATCCGCACAAACTAGATAAAGTTAAGTAAATGTGCAAGATTCCAACGGCTCAACAGGCCTGTTGAGCCGTTGGAATGGCTTTGTTGAGAGCTATTTATAAACTGAAGTTTTTTACCGAATAAAGCTCATCACTATTGTCATCCGCATTCTTTTCTTCTTTAGAACGGTCATCAACAGGGGTTTCATTTACTATTTCACCGACTGAAACAGGGGTAACTGGGTCTACAGACATATTAGTACCTGGGGCAACTGGAGGAATAATGCTTGCCACAGAGCTTCCCTGCTTTGCAATATGCTTGAGCAAAAGGTCATCACCACCCTTTCGACTTTTATTAGAATTCATAATATCGAGAATCATACGCAAATCCTCGTTTGAGAAAAAGTCGATAAGAAGCTGGCCACCATTTTCTCGTCGTTCAATGTGTACTCGAGTACCAAGTGAGTCGGTCAGCTTTTGTTCGAGGTCACTGAGCTCTGGATCTCGAGCATACTCTTTCTTGCGCACTTTATCGTATGCAATCTTGCGAGCAATCTGTTCTGCTTCACGCACCGTCAACTTTTTGTACATGATCTCCTTAAACACGGTGAGTTGCTCCGCAGGACGATCAATAAGCATGAGCAGAGGTCGAGTATGACCTTCAGTAATCTTACCTTCGGAAAGTGCGTTCAACATTTCTTCCGGGAGTGCCAGAATACGAAGTGTGTTGGAAACATACTCACGACTCTTGCCCATTTTTTCTGCAATCTGAATATGCTTTAGATTAAATTCATCGAGAAGTCGTCTAAACGAGCGCGCACGATCTACGGCATTTAAATCTTCTCGCTGGAGGTTTTCGATAATAGCGAGTTCAAGTTTCACCCGAGCATCATCAGTATTGCTTCGAATAATCGCTGGCACAGAAGGTACCCCAGCAAGCTTTGAGGCACGAAGGCGACGCTCACCAGAGATCAGCTCGTATTCTACTGAGAGCCCTCCATCCTCTTTTTGCACCTCAGTACGAGTCACCACTAGTGGCTGGAGAATACCATACATGCGAATAGACTCTGCAAGATCCTTGAGTCGAGCATCGTCAAACTCTCGTCTTGGCTGATACGGGTTTGGCTTAATCTTCTCGACTTCGATCCAAAATATTGAGTTTCCAAAAAATTCTGCCATGATAATAAAGTATATTTAAAGAAAGTGTACCTACATAATACCATGCCGAGTCTTCAACGCAAAAATTGATTTTTGGCCATTTTTTGAGTAAACTGGTAGCTGAGTAACAAAT
>SXGR01593180.1_pt1 | contig 31868 bp, 27 predicted proteins | sample 3174711 | NCBI WGS metagenome assembly SXGR01 (sample SAMN11356860, study PRJNA531348) | freshwater metagenome | isolation source: freshwater sample F1-60 | place: China: Fuxian Lake, Yuxi | collected 2017-12-25 | reverse complement strand
ATCTCCACCATGAACGTGCTCTGACCCCGGGCCAGATCGTCGCTTGCGCCGATTCGGGTGAAGATGCGATCCACCAGGTCGATCCGGGCCGACGTCGCCGGGACAAACGCACCCGTATGGGCCAGCAAGACGATGAGCGCCACCTGGCGGATGTAGGTGCTCTTTCCGGCCATGTTCGGTCCCGTAATCAGCGCGATCTGCTCCCGCTCCACGTCCAACCGTACGTCGTTCGGCACGAATCGGCCGTCGGGAAGCGTCTGCTCCAGTACAGGATGCCGACCCTCCCGAATCTCCAGAACCCCCGAGTCCCCGACCTCCGGACAGACATGTCGGTGCAGACGCGCCGTCTCGGCGAAGGTCGATAGCACATCGAGCTGCGCCAGGGCCGCGGCCGTGCCTTGAATCTCCTTCAGCTGGCCCAGGACCTCCTCCCGGACACGGAGGAAGAGCTCGTACTCCAGCTTGGTCGCCCGTTCCTCGGCCCCGAGGATCTTTGACTCCATCGCCTTGAGCTCCGGAGTGATGAAGCGCTCCCCATTGGCCACGGTCTGCTTGCGGATGTACTCCGGAGGCACCTTGGCGAGGTTCGCCTTGGTAACCTCGATGAAATAGCCAAACACCGAGTTGAACCCGACTTTGAGAGACGAGATGCCCGTCCGGGCCGCCTCGTCCTGCTGGAGCTTCGCGATCCAGTCCTTGCCACCTCGGGATGCCGACCGGATCTCGTTGAGCTCTTCGCTGAATCCGTCCCGGATCAGCCCACCCTCCTTCACCGCAAGCGGTGGTTCGTCGACGATCGCGCGTTCCAACAGCTCGATCAGCGCCGGCTGCTCGACCAATCCGGCGTGGAGTTGTTCGAGGAGCGAGGGCTCCTCGGCACCGGATTGAGGCCCGAGGCCCGGGATCCGGGCCAGGGTCTGGCGCAGATCCGGAAGCTGATGCAGACCGAGTCGCAGCACCACGAGGTCACGGGCGTTGCCCGAGCCCAGACTCAGCCGGGCGAGCGTCCGCTCCAGATCCCGGACCTCGCGCAACCGCGCCCGGAACGCCTCGAGTCCACCCGGATGATCCAGAAACGACGACACGGCCGACTGTCGGTGCCGGATCGCATGCACCGAGGCCAAGGGCTGGGTCAGCCAATCCCGCAGCCGTCGCGCGCCCATCGGCGTCACCGACCGATTCAGCGCCCCGAACAGCGTCGTGTTCCGCAAACCATCGCCATGCAGAGGCTCCAGGATCTCGAGGTTCCGCAACGAGATGGAGTCGAGGACCAGGTAGTCCGCCACCTGATAGAAGGTCAGACGCGTCAGATGGGAAACGTCGCGCCGCAGGTGATGCACCAGATAGTGCAGCACGGCCCCGGCCGCCCCGGCCGCCGTGTCCCGTTGCCTGAGACCAAATCCATCCAAGGACTCGACCTTGAAGTGGTCCTTCAGGGTGAACAACGCCGTCTCCGGTCGGAACACCCAGCCCTCATATCCGACGCACTGGGCTCCTGTGGAGGTCCGGAGATCAGAGGCGGGATCCGCGTCCTCCACCCCGAGCAACAGCGCCCTCAGCCGGGCGTCCTCCGCCGCAACAATCACCTCGGCCGGCCTGAGCCGCTCGAGTTCAGCCAGCAGGGACTTTGGACTGTCGGGTTCGGTCACACGGAAGTCCCCGGTCGTCAGATCCACGCAGCTCAGGCCATAGACGCCACCCGAGTTCCAGACCGCCGCGAGGAAGTTGTTCCGGTCGGACTGGAGGAGCCGTTCATCGAAATGGGTGCCCGGCGAAAGGATCGCGGTGACCTCGCGCTGGACGAGCTTGCCTGGACGGGGTTCCTCAGTCTGGTCGCAGATGGCGACCTTGCGGCCATGGCGCAGCAGCTTCCCGAGATATCCGTTCGCGGCGTGATAGGGCAGACCGCACATCGGAATGCCATTGCGCTGGGTCAGCGCCAGATTCAGGAGCTGCGCACCCGCCTGCGCATCCTCGAAGAACATCTCGTAGAAGTCGCCAAGCCGGAACAGCAGCAGCGCATCCCTCGGCAGCTCCGACTTGATCCGCCGATACTGCGCCATCATGGGCGTCAATGGTGCTGTGGAGTCGGCAGACATCAGTTTCGGGTCAAGACTAGGCACGCGTCGAACCCAGGCAAGAGAGCGCATCCCGCACCGAAAAATGGATGCAAAGCGAGAAAACGCTGGCGTGCACTCGCGGCGCTTCGATACAAAACGCCAACGTGTTCCCCGTTGTCCTCGCAATAAATCTTAGAGGGACATCCTTGTCGGGAACACGACGGATGGGAGGTGAGAGGAATGCCCGCTAAGAAAAAAGCCGCACCAGCAAAGACGCCAGCCGCCAAGAAGGCCGCTGCCAAGAAGCCAGCCGCCAAGAAGGCCGCTGCCAAGAAGAAGTAGACCCTTCGTTTCTTGTCGCAAAGTGGGGCGGGGATCGTCGGGTACCTCAAGGGTAGCCCGAGGGTTCCCGCCCTTCGGTTTTTCAGATCTCGAAGGATCCCGAATCCGGAACGTTCTCAACACTGTCCCTCCAGCCTCTCCCCCGCTACAAAACCCCGCATGGCGCGACTCGTCTTCGACATCGAAACCTCCGCAATGCCGCTCGAGCAGTTCGACGAGGCTCAGCAGGAGTATCTGTTCCGGGAGGCAGAGAAGCTCCCCGACGAAGCCGACCGGGCCAGGCGCCGCGCCGAGATCTACCAGCAGTTCAACCTCTGGCCCTTCACGGCCCAGATCGTCTGCATCGCGATGGTCAATGCCGACTCCGGCAAGGGACAGGTCCTCTACCAGGCCGAGGACTTCGAGGAGGAGTCCTGCACTCCCGAAGGCGTCGAGTTCGCCCCACAGGTCGATGAACAGGAACTCCTCACCGCATTTTGGGATGTCGCCAAGCGCTACGACCAGGTCGTCACCTTCAACGGACGCGGTTTTGACGTGCCGTTCCTTTATCTGAGATCCGCGCTGCTGAACGTCCCCATCACCCGAAAGGACTGGCTCGGGTATCGGTACCAGACCGACCCCCACTGCGACCTCGCCGAGCAGTTCACCTTCTACAACGTCAGCGGTCGCGACGGTGCCGCACGGAAGTTCAATCTCGACTTCTACTGCCGCGCCTTTGGCATCCCCTCCCCCAAGGCCCAGGGAGTCACGGGCGCCGACGTCAACGACCTCCTCGCCGCCGGGGAGTACCGCCAGATCGCTGAATACTGTCTCCGCGATGTTGAGGCCACGGTCCGCCTCTACCAGATCTGGAAGGACCGCCTCGCCGGGATCAAATAGCCCCCCTGGGGCAGTGCGCAGTCCCCGGCGGCCACGTCCCACAATCCCACCGGCCTCCATCGCATCACGATCGGGCTCTTCGCCCTCACCGGACCGTCGCCGCCTGGATCCGCACCAGTTGGGCGTCCTTGTTGTTCTCCCAGCCTCTGCCGAACTCGATCACGTACAGCGCTCCGTCGGGACCCAGTTCCATCTCGATCGGCCGCTTGAGCTCGATCTCCGGGGCCATGCGCTGCATCGATCCCGGTGAGCCGTCGGGATTGACCCCTACGGCCAGAATCCACCGCCGCTCCCAATCGTAGATGAGCTGGGACTGGTCGAAGGTCTCCGGAAGCTTCCGGGTCGAGGCCAGCTTGGGGTCAAACCGATAAAATGGTCCCGCGCAGGCGGTGCGACCGCCGCTCCCCACCGACGGGAACCGCGCCGAGGGCGTGTACGGATAGAAGATCCATGCAGGACGCCCCGCTGGGAGATCCTGTGGTCCGGTGTTGAGTGGGGAACGATTCAGCGGATGCGCCGGATCCTGGGCAGGACCCGAGGCGCCCGTGGCGAAGTCGAACTGCCGATACGGCTTGTCGTCGGCAATCAGGAACGGCCAACCGAAATTGCCAGCGGTCCTGGTGCGGTTGATCTCATCGAATCCCGCCGGGCCCCGCTCCGCCTTGGCCTCTCGGGCGTCCGGACCCACCTCGCCCCACGACAGCATCCCAGTCACACGGTCGACCGAGATGCGGAACGGGTTGCGGCATCCCATCACGAAGATCTCCGGTCGTGTCTGAGGGGTGCCCGCTGGGAAGAGGTTTCCCTTCGGAACCGTGTAGCGCCCATCCGGCTCCGGATGGATCCGTAGGATCTTCCCACGAAGATCGTTCGCATTGCCGGAGGACCGGGAGGCGTCGAAGGGATACCGACCCGGTCGGTGGTCGGTGGGATTGAAGCCATCGCTCTGGAACGGATTGGTGTTGTCACCCGTCGACAGGAAGACGTTGCCGTCCCCATCCATCGCCAAGGAACCGGCTTCATGACAGCACACGTCGCGCTGCACTGGGACACGGAGGACGATTTTTCCGATGCCAGATCCAGCGTGTCACCCTTCAGCACGAAGCGGGACAGCCGGTTCTCGGGAACATCGCCTTTCGGGGAATAGTAGAGATAGATCCAGCCGGTCCTCGGAAACTCCGGAGCCAGCGTCACGCCCAGCAGCCCCGCCTCCCAGCTGCCCCGGTCCTGCTGGCCGGCGATGATGGCATTGATGCTGCCATGGACCGGGATCTCCGCGGCCACCACCGTCTGCCCGGTGTCCGGCTTCCAGATCCGAACCCTGCCGAACCGTTCCACGAACAGGACGCGCCCATCCGTCAGGACCGCCAGCTCCATCGGATTGTCGCACTGCGCCTGCAGCACCACCTTCTCCAAGGTCGAAGCCCCGACAGAGGACAAACCAAGGGCCAGGAGCCATGCGAAAAGAATTGGGTAGAACCTGGATGATCGGGAGCTCATCCAGATCCGATACCCAAGACGAGACAGGTCGTCCATCTTGGGAACGTTCCTAGGTTGGGAGTTCAAGGCCCCTCGCCCCCATCCCCGCGGAGGTCCCCCTCCACGCCCCGATCACAGACGTCCCTGCAACGGAGCCGCGTAGCCCGTCATCTCGAGGAAGGCACGCCCCACCTCCTGACCGGATTCGTCCAGAACCCGACACGCCCCCTCCCAATAGGGGATTCCCCCCAACGCTCCCGTCAGCTCCTGGGCCGCCACCAGGGGCTCGATCCGAAACCGCCGCCGCCGACCGTCCACCGGGTCCTCGGCCGTGAGGACCACTGCAGCCGGATAGACCGCCTCCGTCGTTGGACTCCTCCACTGCCCCTGCGTCTCCCAGCCGAACCGGTCCGACCCCACCTGGGACACAGCCCCCTCCTGCCCCACCCACGCCAGCGTCGAGAACGGGTCGGTCGTGCCATCCGAACGCCGCATCCGATACGCCATCACCTCGCGTCCGTCCCGCAGCTGCAGACTCGCCCAGTCCCAGCCCACCTGGTCCCGACCCAGCTGACTCGAGCTGAACTCATGGTCCATCCACGCCTCGCCCTGGATCGAACGACCCTGCCCGTCGAGGACCAGTTCACCCGACACGCGGAGTCGGCTGAACGTCAGATAATGGCTCGCCGCCGTGGGCTCGACGGCCTTCCGAGAAACCCCGTTCGTCCCGAACACCACCAGAGGCTTCACGGGCTCGAGCCGGAACCGGAAGGCCACCTCACCCCGGATCCCGCCCCGCAATTCCATCGGAGCCCTGCCGCCCGATGCCACCGGCTCCAGCATCCGGAGAGACCAGTTGCCGTTCCGGACATCGAGTCCGTTTACACTGGTTGAGGCGTTCCACCCCTCGCGCTGGATCCGTTCCTGATGGCGGAACCTCCCCGTCTGGACCTCCAACAAGGCCATGTGGGCCAGATGGAGCTGCTGGTCCCCAAAGGCCTGCGTTGCGGAACCCGGCGTCTCCGTCCTCGGTGTGGCCCGACGGAAGAACGTGGCCTGGAACCCATATCGGATCCCGTTTGTCTCGGTGAGATGTCCCGTGATGTACCACCACTCCAACGCGAAGTCGGGGTGGCTTCCGTGGTCCCTTGGAAACAGAAACCGCGTCCCCGGCTGCGGCACCACGAAGCCCTCAGCCGTCTGCACGGGCTCGGCTGCCAGGACCGCGCCGGGCACCGCTGCCCAGCACAGAATCACCGCCAGCCAGATCTGGAAACGATGCCGCATCCGTTCATTCCTCCTGTTCCGCCGGAAGCCGGGATCCCCAGCGTCCCGCTCCCCACGCGGCAAGCGCCGCCGCACCAATGACCATCAGCCCAAGGAGGAGCAACTGGTCCCAAGACCAATCCGTCTCCAGGGTCCACCCGAAGGTCTGTTGGTTGACCCGATGGATCAGCACCCATCCGAGTCCAAGACTCGCGACGATTCCTGTCACCACACCGCTGATGGCCGTAACCACGCCCTCGATCGCCGCTGCAGCCGCCAGCTCGAAGCGCGTCAACCCCAGCGCCCGGAGGGTCGTCAGATCGCCGCGCCGCTCCCACAACACACTGACCAGCGTGAACGCCAGGCCGGCAACCGCCACCGTGACCCCGATCAGTTCCAGGGCATAGGTGATGGCGAAGGTCTGTCGGAAGATGCGCAGCGCTTCCGCTCGAAGATAGGACTGGGTGAACACCGCAAGACCCGGATGCCGGGACCTGAATTCCGCACGGACCCCCTCGATGTCCGAACCGGGCCGCAACACGAGGATCAGGCTCGAGGCGAGCTCGTGACCAAACCAGCGCACGAACTGGGGCCGGTCGACCAGGATCGATCCACGTTCGTTCCCGTAATCCGAAAACACCCCGGCGATCTCGAGGTCCTGCATCCCGACCGGCGTCGGCACCCGGATGCGATCGCCCCGGACCTTCTGGAACCGTTCGCTGAAGGCCTCACTGACGAGAGCCATCGACCCGTTGTTGCGGGGGTCAAAGACCCGGTCGTCCTGCGGCGCCTGACGCCAGGCCGGTTTGGCGTAGTCCCGGAAGAAGGCGAGGTCGCTCGAGACCAGCATTGTCTCCCCCTCCGGGAGCTGCAGCCGCGACGCCTGGATGACCTGGGACCGTTCCACCGCCGGATGACTCGCGATGCCGCGCCAGGTCTCGGGCGAGATCCGGTTCTCCGTCGAGGCGCTCTGGGCCCCATCGCTCGAGAGGAACAGGTCGGCCTGGAAGGTCCGCTCGATCCACCCCCGCATCGTCGTGTCGAAACTGCCCACCAGGATCGCCATGCCTCCCGTCATCGCAACGGCACAGACCAATCCAGCCACCGCCAGCCGATGCCGTCCGGTAGGTTCCCTCAACACGCTCAATGCCAGCCGGATCACCGGTTGATGCGACACCCGCAGCGCCGGTCGCGCCAGAACCCGCGCCAATCCCTTCAGGAACGCACCGCCCAGCACCCCCGCCGCCAGGGTCCAGCAGATGGCTGTGCCATAGGCGGCGATCGGCACCCGGAATCCCGCCTCAGGACGCCACGGCGGCACCACGAGAAGAGCGAATCCCAACCCCACCAGGATCCACGCCCCATCGGTTCGTTGCAGCCAGCGCGGACCGGTGAACGTCGTCCCATGCCCCCGCCCCAGCGACTGGGCCGGCGGCGTCTCAGCCGCAGCCCGGGCCGGAAGCCAGCCGGCGATAAGACTGGTCAGCACCGCCAACACGAGTGCCAACACCGCCTCCCCAAGATGGAGCGATGCCTGCTCCGCCGAGGTCGCGTAGTAGAGGGCATTCACCGTCTTGCCCACGAGTCGCACCGCTCCCTGGGCACCGATCCATCCCAGCAGAAGTCCCACGGACCCTCCCAGCAGTCCAAGCAGGGCCGCCTCGCCCAGCCAAGCCCGCTGGATCAGACCCGGAGGAATCCCCAAGGAACGAAGGATCGCGATCTCCTCACGCCGCCGAACCACGGCTCCATCGAGAGCCTGGAAGACCAGATACACACCCACCACGAGGGCCAGCATGGACAGGATGGTGAGGTTCAATCGGAACGCACGGGTCATCACCTCGCCGCTCTGACGACGGTCCGCGGGGGATCCCACCAGCCACCGCGGGGCCAACGAAATCCCATCGCCCACGGCGATACCGCCCGGACCCAGCAGGGCCAACCGCTCCAGGGTCTCTCGGATCCGTCGCCATCGACCCTCGCGATCGGGCCCCTCCTCGAGGACGAACTCAATCCGGCTCAACCGTCCTGTCCACCCCGACCACCGCTGCGCCGCCGGCAGGTCCATCACCAACAGCTCGGCCGGCGCCTCCGGCTGGCCCGGATCCGTAGGAATGATCCCCGCGATCCGAAGCGGCACGATGGCCTCATTCAGGACCAGTGGGAATTCCTGACCGGGGACCAGACGCTGCCGGATCGCAAGCCGTGGACTCACAAAAACCGAGTGGGGATCCCGGAACGACTCCCAGAGACGTCGGGCCTGGACGCGGAGATCCGACGAGTCCGGCTCGCCCCCGGCCGGAGACCCGGGATTCGCGAGCCATTGACGGTTCGCCGGACGCCGATCCGCGAGATTCTGGACTGCAATGAGATCGAGGCCCAGCACCTGGAAGGTCGATCGCGACCCGATCGCTTCGTCGTCCGAGACCCGCGGAAGGGTCGCCGTCGTCTCGATCACGGGAATGATCTGGACCGCCTCGTCCTTCAACGCCTCCCGCAATTCACCCAGGACCGTCTCCGGCAACATCCCCGAGGGCGCTGCGATCAGGCCATCGCTCTCCGCCGTGATCAGGTCAGTGAAATTCTGGAAGCTTGCCACCGCGGCCCGATTGGCGAGACGGACCGCAAAGAATACACCAACGCCGAGGGACAGGATGACCACGAGCAAGACCGACTGGAGCGGGGATTGCAGAGCGTGGCGGATACTGAAACGTAGCCAGAGCATCGGAAGGACGCCCGACGGGACGGAACCGCTGGTGGTGTTGCGGTTCATGCGAGGGACCGCATCCGTTCACCGACGATTTCCCCGTCACGCAGCTCCAGTTCACGATGACAGATGGCGGCGGCCTCGGGGCTATGGGTGACGAGCACAAGGGCCGTTCCTGTTTCGCTGCTGAGTTCCCGCAGCAGCTGGAGGATGTTGGCTCCGTTCCTTGAGTCGAGATTCCCGGTGGGTTCATCGGCCAGCAGCAGCTCGGGACGATGGGCCAAGGCACGGGCAATGGCCACGCGCTGCATCTCACCACCGGAAAGCTGTGCCGGACGGGCCTCCGCGCGATGAGCGACCTGGACCCGTTCGAGCAGATGACGCACCCGCTCCATCCGCTCCACCGTGGGAACGCCATTCAGCTGCAGTGGCAGCTCCACGTTCTCGGCGGCGGTCAGGGTCGGGAGCAGATGGAAGAACTGGAAGATGGTACCGAGTCGACGACGACGAACCGCCGCAAGGGCATCGCCGTCGAGCGTGTCGAGGGCCACCCCACCCAATTCGATGCGTCCGGTGTCGGGGCGGTCAACCCCACCCAGGCAGTTCAACAAGGTGGTCTTGCCACTGCCGGATGGCCCGGTGAGCGCTAGTCGCTCACCGGCACGAAGCTCGAAGGAAACACCCTTGAGCACAGCTCGACCGGCGTAGGACCTACCGACTCCGACAGCCCGAAGCAGGGTCGGGGGTGTTTCGGCAGGAGCGGGAGTCTTCATACAGCAGACCCAGTCTAGCCCAGAACGGCCCTTGTCAAACCACTCACCCAACTCATGGGTCTGCAGGTTCCCGGGATCTCGAGAAACAAGGTGCTCCGGTTTTGGAGCACACCCATCCCGGGGCGAGAATCGCGGTGCCGAGTTCTCCGCCTCGCATCACTCAGCACCTCGGTTCACCCCGATCCGGCCTCGCATGACGCGAGAGATGAAGGATCGCACCGCCACCCAGAAAACACGCCAACGTGTCGGCGTAGAATGGAAACGGCGGCAGTGAGAGCCGCAGTCCATGAACCAGCAGGATGACACCCTCCACCACCATCAATCCACCGAACCAGGGGATGGCGGCGTGAAACTTCCGCGGCCAAATCATCAGAACCAAATACCAGCACCCCACCAGAGCGAAGGCACCCGACGCCATCCGAAGCCAGTAATCCAGCATCCGATCGTAGCCAATCGGCTGTGCCCCCAAACCCCGCAACGCCTCCACCGCCGCCGACCAACTCAGAAAGACTACCACCACAGAGACGCCCCAGGCAAATGCCGCGAAGCCCAGGAATAGTCTCAAAAGTCGGAGGTGCATCAGTGTCCTGGCGTGGATCCAGCGGCCTCAACGCGGCCCTGTCGTCTCCAAGCTCTGAACAGGTTCCTAGTTCGCAGTCTGAGCCGCAACCACCGCTTTCACGATCAGCCGGATCGCCACGGCCGTCTCGGACTGAGCCCGATACGCGCCGCCCGTCGGGCCCGCCAACCTGCGCGCATCACCATCAGTCCAAGCACGGGGAAAGCGCAGAAAGCCAGGCCCAGCAGCATCCACCACGACAGGGAACGCTCCAGAACGGCCTCGGTCGGATCTTGAGGATTCACGAGGCAGGTCGTGGCCGCACCCACCGGATGGTCGGCGACGAACCTCCGGGTTCCTGACTCCGATCGCTTCTCCGCGACTCCGATCCGAGACGATCGGTGGGTGGCTCCCTTCCAAGAATACCGGTAGAGGATTTCAGGGTGATAGCTGCGCCGCCCCTTCGAGGACCGGGAAACGATGGTACGCGACAGTTCGATCGTCGCCGGGGTTGGAACCCAGTCCCGCGTGCGGATCGAGTCTCGGATCGGAAGCAGTCCCAAGGCGGTCACTGGCACCATGCCAACCGCCAGCAGGATCACGCCGCCCAGAATCAACATCCATGGAGGGGTTTTGGTGGTCTTCTTGGGGATCGGTTCCCCACCGGTGAAGGCATACCCAATGGCCAGCCCTCCCACGACCACAAACACCAGCGGTACCGCCAAGAACCCCGGCACTCCGACCAGCACCCGCCCGCCGTTTTCACACAGGTCCAGGCGCTCCGGCGCATCGGGAGTGAGCCGACGCCCCACCACCGGAGTGCCGGGGGGAAGCGTCTGTTGGATGAGGAACAGTTCCCGATAGTCGATGTCGTGGAGCTCGTTCCAGGGTGTCTCACTGCGACCGGGTCGTTGGAAGTGGATCACCAGGTTGAAGCCGGGGCGCCCCAGATCCTCGGGAACGATTTCCGTCCGGACCACCCGGAACTCGATCGGTGGCTGCAGGCGCAAGTGGATCGTCTCGACCGCGGCCGACACCAGGAAAACGAGGAACAGCAGTCCCACGGAGAGGAACACCCCGCCGAAGACCAGGTTGGCCACCCGCGCTGGAAACCGCCCTCTACCCATGGAGCTCCCGGATGCGCGGATTGGCGCTCCGCTTTTCTTGGACGAGCTGCTCCACCACGACCGCGAGGGCCTTCACCGCACGGCCTGCGCGGCCCGGAGCCAGCCACGGTTCGCACGGATCCCCAGCCAGTGCCCGCGCGGCCGCATCCACGGAGCCTGGACGACGCTTGAGCCGGTGGGCGGCGACTAACCGGAGGTCGATGGGAGGCTGCTCGGGGCTCCACCCCTCCTGCGCGAGCAGTTCCTCGGCGAAACCACCCCAGACGACCAGACGATCCGCCGGACTCAGAAACCGGTTCCATGCCTCCAGAACATCCGGGACCGCACGTCCACCGAGGATTTCCCCGGCCGACACCTCGAGGTGCGCGGCCGCACAAGGAGCCAGAGGACGACGTGGAGTGAGAAAGGCGTGGAAGACCTCACCCGTTGAAGCGCGGACCGCTGCGAGCTGGATCAGTTCCGGCAAGCCGGGGATACCGCTGTCGCGACGATGCGCATTGGCCTCGGCGGCGACCATGACAAGGTCAGGCCACATCCGTTCCAAATCCGGCATGGCACGACTCTCCCACCACGGGGCGGCGGTGCGGAGTCGGCGTCGGACCGGCTCCGTCCGAGCCGCCTTGGCGGCGATTTGACGATCCACCATGCCGTCGAAGGCCCGAAGCAGAGGAACAAAACGGTCTGGATCCCGTTCGAAGACCGACAGCACCTCGACCACGGCTTCGATCGTGGCGACGCAATGACGGTTGGGCTCTCGTCGGATCCGATAGTTGCCGGGTCGCCGCGGCAGGAACCCAATCCGTGGCAGTGCCGCCAGCGAAGGGTTGAGCGCCATCATCTTGCGCGCCTGGGGCCAGGTTCCATCGATCACGAGCAGAGTCCTTGGTGGGACGGCTAAGGTTTCCGGGGAAACCGCTCCGGGACCTGGGAACAGGAGTGCCGTGCCTGGTTGGACGAGGAGTTCCTCGATCCGTGGATGCCCTGAGAATTCGATGCCCTCATGCAGTTCGCTCTGACGGAGTCCCAGATGGGCCATCCGCGCGGTTCCAATGGCGACACGGGATTCCCGAGGGTGCTGGAGAAAAACGATGCGGGTGGAGGTCTCAACGGGGACGAGTCCAGTACACCAGCAGACCGATGCCGGTCGATGGCATCGGGGACAGGTCTGTCGTGGCTCGTTCAGCGACATGGAGACTTTGGTAGTGCGTACAGAGGACCTGACCCTCGACCCGTTGTTTTATGTGGGTCCCAATAGGTCCCCAATTGTCTTTATGCTTTCTTCCGAGTTTTATCGGGGCAAACCGGATCGGCTTCAGAAGAGAATGCCCTCAATGAAGGACGCGAGCGGCTCGGGATGGATCCGATTCTTGCGTACAACCACGGCCAGCTCCCTGATGAACTGCGGTTTGACGCGGACGCGTCCCACCCGGCGTCGATTTCCATACAAGGCAAGTACTCGGCGCGGTACGAAGCTCACCCCAAGCCCCAGCGAGACGAGATTCACTATGACATCGAAGCTGTCCAGTTCCATGGCTGGCTCGACGGGTAACCCCTGCGCCTCAAGCCATGACCGCAACGCCCGGCCGGTTTCGCCTCGGTGATCGATGAGCAGCCAACGCTCGGCCAGCAAAGACTTGCGCAACGATTTCAGGGACGTCTGGCCAACGGCTCCGGCCAGCGGACGATCCGGCGGCGTCACGAGGACGAACTCGTCTTCGAACCGGTGTGTGGCCACCAAGGCCCGGGGTAGTCGCCGGGGCGGCGACAGCAATCCAACATCCAATGACCGCGACTCCACCGCTTCCAGAATCTCTCGGCTGGTCAGCTGCACGACGTGGAGCTGCACCTCGGGAAGCTTGCGCCGGAACGCGAAGAAAAAGCCCGCGTAGTAGGCCAGCCCAATGCTGCGGGCAACGCCCACCCGCAGCGTCTTGGGCACGAGATGAAAGTCCTGCTGGATCTGTTTCAGGGTCTCCTCAGCCGAAGCGAGGATGGGCTTGGACTTCGTGTAGAGAAGTTTTCCGGCTTCGGTGAGGCTGACATGCCGCGTGGTCCTCTCGAATAACGCGACACCCAGCTGCTCCTCCACGCCCCGGATCTGGCGGGTGATCGCGCTCTGGGTGAGACGGGCTTTCTGTCCGGCCTTGGTGAAGCTGCCATTCTCCGCGACGAGCTGGAACAGGCTCAGCTCGTAGAGGTCGAAAGGAACAGTGGCGAGAAACTCATTCATTCACTCAGAGTATCAGTCTAATTGAAGTAATGCATTTCACGCACCATTGAGGTCCATGGATCTTCCTTCCTTCGGCCGGATCAGATGCACGCCACAACGGCGTACGGGTTCGGCGGAAAAGGTCAGGAAACAAATGGCTACACCCAGTGAACGGCTCAGGGAAAACGTCCCCGGACAATTCTATGTCACCAGCGCATGCATCGACTGCGATCTATGCCGGGTAGCAGCACCGGAAATCTACCGTCGGAATGACGACATCGGATACTCGATCGTCCACCACCAGCCCGAGGCTCCCGAAGAAGTAGCCCGGGCCATCGAGGGAATGGAAGGCTGCCCGGTGGAAGCCATCGGTCGCGAACCGGCACCGAATGGGGATTGAGACGGAGAACGGTCTGAGGGTCAGGTCATCAGTCAGAGACCGTGCGCACAGATGACCTGACCCTCGATTCGGTAACACCCTCCTAAAAATCCTTCTGAGGCTATTAGAAAGGGATTAACAGCCTTGAAGACTTCCGTGATTGCCGGATCCCCCACCCACTGCCCCACCTGCTCCCGTCCGATGCCGACGGGAGCACCCGCCGGACTTTGCCCGGCATGCCTGCTGGCGCAGGGTGCCGAGACCGAATCCGGCGCAGTGGGACCACGGACGCGCTTTGAGCCGCCGCCGCTGGCCGAGATCGCCGCGCTCTTTCCCCAACTGGAGGTCCTACGGCTTCTCGGCACAGGTGGCATGGGCGCCGTTTATCAGGCGCAGCAGCCCGCGCTGGGCCGTTTCGTCGCCCTGAAGGTCCTGCCGGTGGACGCCGACGGCGGGGCAACTTTCACCGAACGCTTCAACCGCGAGGCCCGTGCGCTGGCCCGTCTGAACCATCCGAACATCGTCACCGTGCATGAGTTCGGGCAGGCCGACGGATGGAACTACTTCCTTGTGGAGTTCGTGGATGGCCCAAACCTCCGCCAGCTCGAACAGGCCGGCCGGCTTTCGCCACGCCAAGCGCTCCAGATCATTCCTCAGATCTGCGACGCTCTCCAATACGCCCACGACGAGGGTGTCGTGCATCGCGACATCAAACCTGAAAACGTGCTCGTGGACCGCAAGGGCCGCGTGAAGATCGCCGACTTCGGCCTCGCGAAGATCCTCAGGCTTGATCCGGAAGCAGCGCGCCTCACCGTGGAGGGCGAGGTGATGGGCACGCCTCACTACATGGCGCCCGAACAGATGAAACGCCCGCTTGCGGTGGATCACCGGGCGGACATCCACGCGCTGGGCGTGGTGTTCTACGAGATGCTCACCGGCGACCTGCCGCTGGGCAACTTTGCCCCGCCCTCGCGCAAGGTGCAGGTGGATGTGCGGTTCGACGAGATCGTCCTGCGCGCCCTGGAAAACGATCCCGAATTCCGCTACCAGCAGGCCAGTGAGGTGAAGCAGCGCGTGGCCACGGTCGTGGGCACTCCCGCAGAAGCGACGGTGGGCGGGGACGCGGCCGACGAATCCGATGAGGACGCATTGAAGCCCGGCGTGCGTTACCTCAAATGGCTCGGCATTCCCGTCGTGACCGAGCGCGACGGTGAGCGCGAGGTGAACTTCCAGGGAGCGCTGAAAGCGGTGTTCGTCACCATGATCGTCGCCACGCTCGCGCACCAGATCGTGCGTTGGTTGGACGGCACTGAGCATGCCCTGGCCTGGCTGGTCTGGTTGGCCGGCGGCCTCACGGTGATGTGGGGCATCCGCCGGACACTGACTCAGCCGTGGGACAACAAACAGCCGCGCCCGGCCAACGGCACCGTGGTGCTCGCTCCCCGCCACGGGTTTCCCTATTGGCACGACACGCTCATGCTCGCCGGGCTGTTCGCCTTAACCCTCGGCAGCCACTACCTGAAGACATGGCTCGTCGATTCCGGAGTCAAACCGGCCCTGAAGGCGAAGCTGGATCCACGCACACACACGCTGTACGGCGATGTATCCAATGGTCGAAGGGTATCTTTGCTGGCGCTGAGAGCTGCCAACAGCGAGGCGTGGATGCGCCCGGACAATACGCCTGCTGCGGACTTTGACGGGGCAATCAATTACGGAGCTGAGCTTGCTGCATCCCCCGGGCGACGGTTCGATTTGGTGTTCAGGATTACAGGTCTCGAACATCCGGACGCAGGTGAGGAATATGAATTTCCCCAGGCGCTCCGCAGCCAGGTGGGTGGCAACTTCTATTTTCGAGGCGGTGATGGGACTCCCGCAGCAACGCCGGTGCAGGTTGTGTGGCCGGATTCGGTCGAGGCGGTGTCCTTCCGCGTCGGGTTGGCCATGGGGGAATGGCAGACGATCCAGTCTTACGACCCTCTGGGGGAAAAAGTGGTTTCGTTGGATCCCAAAAACCGCTCGCCTCGTGACCTCAAAATACATACCGCCGCAGTGGGCGCGAAAGGGCTGCAAATGACGATCGTTTACGGGACCAACTACCCCGGTTGGAATCTCCGGGCCGTCGCAGCCGCAAGTAAGCCATTCCCCTTCGAATTCATTGGCGAACACGACAGTTCGGTAACCAATGGCTCTGTCGTGACTGCTACCTATGTCTTCAATGGCCTTAGCGGGCTCGATCAGGTGAACGAGTTTCGGGCGCAAGCATGTCCGCTGGAGTGGGTGGAGTTTGAGGGAGTTCGACTGCCGCCCGCCAACATCTCGCGCTGACAGTAAGAGTTTTTGTAGAACAACGAAGGCGCGGAAAACGTAGGGCTTCGAATTTGGAATTCAGGAAAGCAGAAAAAGGAATGAGCTGGGTTTCCTCCTGCTTTCCGGCTTTTTCGATTCTTCCTTCGCTGTTCCTATCTTCTGTGCCCATGCACTCCGAATCGTCCACCACCCCGCGGGACATTTTCGTCACCACGCGTTGGACGATGGTGCTGTCGGCCGGGCGCAAGTCTTCGCCGCACTCCGACCGCGCGTTGGCCGAGCTGTGCCAGACCTACTGGTATCCACTCTACGCGTTCATCCGCCGGTAGGGAAAGTCGAAGGAGGACGCGGAGGATCTCGTGCAGGCCTTCTTCGCCCGCTTCCTGGAAAAGAACTACCTCGAAGGACTTGCGGCCGAGCGCGGCAGGTTCCGCGCCTTTCTGCTGGCCTCGCTGAAGCACTTCCTTTCCAACGACTGGGACAGGTCCCAGGCACAAAAGCGCGGCGGCAACGCCGAACACCTGTCTCTGAAATGGCAGGACGCGGATGACCGTTTCCACATAGATCCGCCGGCCCCGGAGAATCCTGAATGCCAGTTCGACCGCGAGTGGGCTTTGGCGCTGCTCGACCGGGTGATCACCCGGCTGGCCGACGAGTGCTCCCGCGACGGCAAAGCCTGCCGGTTTGCGCAGGCCAAGGGGTTCCTCACCGTGGGACAGGACGCTATTCCCTACGCCCAAGCCGCGAAACAGCTCGGACTGGAGGAAGGCACACTGCGTGTGGCCGTCCACCGCCTGCGTAAACGCTATCGAGAATTGCTCCACGACGAGATCGCCCAGACCCTGGAGAACCCGGCGCAGGTCGACGAGGAACTGCGTTCGCTACTCGCGACCCTCGCCGGCTGACAGGCGGAAGCCCCCCGCGGGCCGGCTCAAACAGGAGAGTCAGGTCATCAGTCAGAGCGCTTGGTAGGCCGGGTCGTCCTTAGGGAAGGCGAGTTGCGTTAAGTGACACTCACCTCGGACGGATGACCTGACCCTGAACCTTGAACCTTACAGCCATAAGAGGCTTCTCCATCCAGTTCGCATCAGGGCTTTCGTCCGAACCCTTTGTAGGTGGAGATGCTAATGGAGGCTTCGTCCAGAGCAGCCAAGCGTTCGAATCGATCCATACCCTCTCGAAGTCGTCCAGCATCCACCCCCGGCTGTGAGGCCAAGGCGGCGAATTCCGGCTTCATGAACTCGAGCAGGTAGTTGCAGAACGAATAGACCTCCTCCCGCCCGCTCGGACACCAGCGATGGATTCCCCGCATCCGATTCTCGACCCGCACGAATCCGACCCGCTCGAGAAGCGGTCCGATTCGGGGGCCGGCATGCGCATCGCCGAACCGATTGAAGTGGGCGACAAACGCGTCGAGAAATTCCCGCACGACGGGGTCTGGCGGGGAGGTCCGGAGAGTCGCGTAGTCGGTCTCGGTCAGATGGATCGTTCCTCCCGGTCGCAACACCCGGAGGGCCTCACGCAGCACGGCCATGGGATCCTTCAGATGCTCCACCACCCATACCAGGACGACGCGATCGAACGAATCCTCCGGCCAGGGCAGGCGCGTGGCATCGGCGACCCGAAGGTCGGCCTGCAGCCCGAGGGACTGCAGATGGCCCTGTGCAGTTCGGATCTGTGCCTCGGCGATGTCCACCCCGGCCAATCGCAGGCTGGGATGGACCTTGGCAAGCTGACCCAGGACGGCTCCGACACCGCAGCCAATCTCGAGCACCCGATCCGTTGGGCCTGGCACGAAGCCGTCGAGAATCAGATCCCGAAGAAAGTTCGCCTGCCGGATCAGACGATGCTGCTCGGCCTCGCCCGTCCCATGGATGTAGAGGTGCTCGTCCATCTGCTGAAGAGTCCACGAACGAGGTTGGCTCGGGAAGATGGATGCAGCACCTGAGGCGGAATCCGGCACCCAACCCTTCGCTCCGACCGCGGCGGCTCAACCCCACCTTGGCTTATCAAGGACCCGACCCCGAATCTTTGCTGGGCTTGGCAGCGGGGGCAGAGGCGCCGTTCATCGCCCGACAAGAAACGTCTCGTCCGAGGTTTCCTTTTGGGGTTCTTCGCTGTTTTCAGTGGTTGCGAAGTCGATGGACGCCGCAGGGGCGACCCGGTCGATCCCGGAAGGATCAAAGCGAGTGGCCGGTGGTTGAGCGCAACGACACCACCGGAGTCCGACGCCCCAGGATCTTCCAGCACCCCTCCGGGGTTCCAGCCCCGTCAAGATAGCCCCTGCCGAGGAACCACAACGGGGCCTGGTCGGCATCCCGGCGTGGCTGGCATCCCTGCCGGGATGCAAGGCCTCTGGACCCTGTGACCGGTGGTGTCGCTACGCTCAACCACCGGCTGTCTGCTAGGATGCCTCCGGCATCGAGTCCGGCTGGGCCATCCACCGAAAACGAAGGCGCACCCCTTTTGGCCGATCTCGTGGACCAGACACCCGCGGTTGTCGGCACCGTGCGGAGACAAATCCCGAAGAACTTTCCGATGGAGCTGGCTGATGCCGTCCTGGACGGACTGGTGAGGCAGGTAGGGGTCCTCGCTGACGGACTGCTCCCGTAATCGTCTATGCCGCCGGCTGCTGCCGCCGGCTGGCCATGAAGTAGAGGATCGGCACCGCCATGCGGCTGATGAGGAGCGAGGCCACCTCGCCCGCCATCAGGGAGATCGCCAGGCCTTGGAAGATGGGTCGGCCAGGATCACTGCCGCGCCGACAATCACCGCCGCAGCAGTCAGGACCATCGGACGGAACCGGACTGCGCCTGCATCGACCACCGCCTGGTCGAGGGGTAGACCCTCGCGGATCCGCTGCTCGATGAAGTCCACCAGGATGATGGAATTCCTTACCACAATCCCCGCACCGGCCATGAAGCCGATCATCGACGTCGCCGTGAAGAATGCCCCCATGGCCCCGTGGGCCGGCAGGATGCCGACGAGTGAGAACGGTATCGCGACCATCACGATCAGCGGGGTCAGAAACGACCGGAACCACCCGACCATCAACAGATAGATCAGGACCAACACGGCAGCGAATGCCAGGCCCAGGTCCCGGAACACCTCGAGGGTGATGTGCCATTCCCCATCCCATTTCATCGCGGGTTGGGCGTCCGTGAACGGCATCGAGGCGTTGTAGACCGTGACTCCGGTCGTCTTCGATCCCTCGAGCGACAATGCCTCCAGCTTCCGGTTCATCTCGGCAATCGCGTACACCGGGCTCTCGACCACGCCGGCGACATCGCCGATGACGTAGGTCACCGGCATGAGGTTCTTCCGATGTCGACTCTTGTCGGCGATGCCGGTCTCGAGCCGGACCAGTTCCCGGAGTGGGACCAACGGTGGGCCGGAGAGTTGGGTTCCCGGCTCGGGTAGCGCATTCGCATCCCCGCTGCGGACCCGGAGCGCCAGCAGATCCTCGGGTCGGGTCCGGGCCGAACGCGGGAGCTGGAGCACCAGGTTCACGTCGTCCTTCTCCTGGGGGATGTGCAGCAGGTCCACGGACTCCCCACCGACCGCGATACGGAGCGTCGGGGAAATCGTCTCGGCGCTGATCCCGTGCAGCGCGGCCTTCTCCTTGTCGATGATGAACCGGGTCTTGGGCTGGTCGGCCTCGACATAGGCGTCGATGTTCACCACCCCAGGAGTCGTGCGGAAGATCTCCTTCACCTTGCCGGCGAGTTCCATCCGGGCGTCCTCGGTCGGACCATAGATCTCTGCGACGAGGGTCTGAAGGACTGGCGGTCCAGGTGGGACTTCCGCCACCGCGACCCGGGCTCCGAATCGTTCGGCAATTGCGGCGACCGCTGGCCGGACACGTTTTGCAATGTCGTGGCTCTGGGCGGCGCGGAGGTGCTTGTCGACGAGGTTCACCTGGATGTCCGCCACGTTGGCACCGCGACGGAGGAAGTAATGACGCACCAGGCCGTTGAAGTTGAACGGCGACGCGACGCCCACGTAGATCTGGTAGTCGGTCATTTCGGGCTCCTGCCGGATCGCGGCCGCCATCTCGCGGGCCGCCCGGGCGGTGCGTTCGAGCGAACTGCCTTCGGGTATCGTCAGGATGACCTGGAACTCCGATTTGTTGTCGAACGGCAGCATCTTCACCTTCACCCAGCCGATGCCAACGGTCGCCATCGCCCCGAGCAGTAGGACGGTGATGATCCCGAGGAACGCCCACTGCCATCCGAGATGATGCAGCAGCGGGTTCATCACCCGCCGTTACAAGCGGGTCAGGACGTCCTCGTGTGCGCCGTGCTCGCCAGAGTGGAGGGCGGCCAGGCGGGACTCCCCCTTCGCCCAGCGCAGCATCCGGATGCTGGCCCAGGGGGTGACAATGAAGGCGATCAACAGCGACCAGAACATCGCGGCGCTGGCACCGATGGGAATCGGGCGCATGTAGGGGCCCATCAACCCACCCACGAAGGCCATTGGAAGGACGGCGGCGATGACAGCGAACGTGGCAAGAATGGTGGGATTTCCGACCTCGCTGACGGCCTCGACCGCGATAGCGTTCCAAGGGCGGCCTTGGTTTCCGGGCAGGTGGAAATGTCGGACGATGTTCTCGACGACCACGCTCGCGTCGTCGACGAGGATGCCGATGCTGAAGATCAGCGCGAAGAGGGTGATACGGTTCAGGGTGAACCCATAGAGGTAGAAGACCAGCAGGGTCAGGGCGAGGGTCGCGGGGATGGCGACGGCGACGATGCCGGATTCGCGCCAGCCGAGGGTCAGCCAGATCAGGATTGAGACGCTGACAACGGCGATGCCCATGTGGAGCAGCAGTTCGTTCGACTTCTCAGCTGCTGTCTCGCCGTAGTGGCGGGTGATGCTCAGGGTGACATCGGACGGGATGAGGGTTCCACGGAGTCCCTCCACTTTCCTGAGCACGTCCTCAGCCACCGAGATGGCATTGGCCCCGGGACGTTTGGCGACGGCCAATGTCACCGCGGGTTGCTCTCCCAGGCGCGATTCTTTGCCCTCGGCGTGGGAGGCTCGCCCATCCCCAAAGCAGACATAGTTCGAGGGTTCCTCAGCATCATCGACGACGTCGGCCACCTCGCGCAGATAGATGGGCCGACCTTGGGCGATCCCGACGACGACAGTGCCCACCTCCTCGGCAGTCCGGAGGAATCCACCGGTCTCGACGACCATGGACTGGTCATTGGAGACGAGTTCGCCGCTGCGGAACTGGCGGTTGGCCTGCCGCAGCATGGGGATCAAACCGGCTGGGCTGAGGCCGCGGGAGGCGAGGCGGACGGGATCGAGGAGAATCCGGAGTTCCCGTCGGGCTCCACCGATCACGCTGGTCTCGGCAACCAGCGGAACCTGTTTCACGACGTCATCGACCTGCGCGACAAGCCGGCGCAGAGCGAGGTGGTCGTAGCGGGTGCTGTGGAAGGTCAGCGCGAGGATAGGGACGTCGTCGATGGACTTGGGCTTGATCAGGGGGAAGGCCACGCCATGGGGTACGCGGTCGAAGTTGGCCCGGAGTTTCTCAGTGACCTGGACCAGGCTGGCATCGGGATCCGAGCCGACCTTAAACCGGACAATAGTCAGGGCCTGTCCTTCGTGGGATTGGGAGTAGAGGTACTCCACACCGGGGATCTCCCAGAGGAGCTTTTCCATCGGCCGTGTGGCGCGTTCCTCGACTTCCCGGGCCGAGAACCCTGGCATGGCGACCAGAACATCGATCATGGGCACCTTGATCTGGGGCTCCTCTTCCCGTGGGAGCATCAACACGGCGAAGGCGCCGAGCAGCACCGAGGCGACCACCACTAAGGGGGTCAGCTTGGAATCGATGAACTCCTGGGTGGGGAGTTGTCGGTGACGGAGCTGATGGACCGGACGGGTCTGGGCCAGGCCAACACATCCCGGCATCTCCAGACCCTGACGGATGCCGGCATCCTGGGGCGGCGCAAGGAAGGGCTCCGGGTGATCTACTACGTTGGAGATCCAGGAATCCTGACCCTCTGCGAGCACGTCTGCGGGTCCATCCAACGTCGCCACGCGTCACATGCTGCCGTCCTGGCGCCGGTCCTCGGGCAGACCCGCAACATGGCGGGTTAGAGACCAAAACCGCGGTGGGTGTTCTCGGCGCCTGGAAGGTCGGGAGGCGGATGCCGACCGGGTACCCGCTCTAACGGGGCTGGACCCTCAGGGAGCCGAGGTCGAACCAGGCCTTACCAGCATCAGCGGCAATTTCGGCAACGATCTCAACGGCGCCACCCTCCTCGACGGAGAAGTCGCACCGCATCCGGGTCCAGTCCCGCGTGCCGTTGAGTCCACGGACACGGCGCATCCCGCTGACCCGCAGCACGGCACCGATCTCCCCCGTCATGCCCTCGACCCTCAGGTCGCCGACGAGCGTGTAGGTACCCGGCTCGAGGAGGGCCACGGCCCGGTACGAGGCCAGGGTCTCCGGGGAGGTGGCCTCGAGCCGGAGGGTTCTCCGGAGCGGACTGGTGCCGGTGATCTCGTGGACGGCCGTGCCCAACTGGGTGCGTGGATTCCAGGCCAGAGCTCCCAAAGGGACAGGTGCTGCATCGGCATTGGCGACGGATCCCTGTAGCTGGCGGTCGACACTCCGGAGTCGCTGCAGGATCCGCTGCTCCTGTTTTCGGATCTCCCCCTGGAGGTAGGACCACTCGGCGGGAGGCCGTTTCTCGAAGCCCTTCTCCAGGCGGGTGACGATCTGCTGGATCTGGTTCGAGACGATCGTGACGGTGAAGTGCTGGGACAACATCTCGGCGAGGCGGGCCCGGAGACGGGTGTGGAGCTCTGGAATCTCGAAGGCACTCACCGCCATGAGACCGCCCCACTCCGGGTCGATCGACGAGTGGGGTTGCCGGAACAGCTGGTCCATTCCATGGGGAATGAAGACCGCTCGGCCGTCGGGTGGGATGTAGAGGCGGTAGTTGTTGCCCTTCCGGGGATAGCCGTCCCAGTCGTCGGTGAGGACCTGTCCGGCGACAAAGGTCAGGAACCGGTCGAGGTCGAGGACCTGCCCCAGTCGACGGGGTCGATCGGCGAGGGGTGCCTCCGCAGCCTCGGCGAGGCGCAGCAGGTCGCTGCCGTCGTCAGGCCCCTTGCCGGCATCCTTCTCGAGCGCGTCGGTGACATCCTGCAGGAACCCGCCGTCGTAGAGGTTACCCGGCTTCTTCGAGTCGGCCGGGAAGTGGCGCTTCAGGAACAGGGTGTCGTACCCCTCCTTAACGACGTAGAGCCCACGATCCCGTCCATTGATACGGACCCGTGCATGGGTGGACCGCGCGGTAGGCAGGCCGGCACGACGATACAGGCCGCTGCCGATGGCCTCGTTCAGGAAGGACGGGTCCTGGATGGAATTGTTGAGGTGGATCTTGTCGAGTCCCCTGAAGGACTGGTTTTCGGTGAACTTGTCGAAGTTGAGGGTGAGTGCGGGCTTCCCGCCTATGTCCCGCCGGCTGCCGCGTGCGCCCTTGATGTGAATCCCGACATCCCGGTAGGTCCGTCCGCCGACCCCGATCTCGGCCCGGACATATTCCCGAGGGGATTCACGGAGGCTTTGCTCGGCCTCAGGGGTCAGGCGGAGGTCGAACTCCACCATCGGCCCCTCGAAGAATCGATCCGCCTCAAGGTCGTTGGTGTTTCCAGCCCGGATGCCACGCCGGGTCCCCTCCGATGCGTCGGCCACGGCTGCAACCCGGGCCACGAGTAGGATTCCGGCAATGAGAAGGATGGGGAATTGTCGGACCGCGAGCACGCTGAAGGGCATACCGCGGAGTGCTGCGGTTCAAGGCCAATCGCCCCCTTCCAGGCAGGGATGACGGACTGCGGAAGCGATGTGACAGCGGAGCCTCCTTGGCATCCACACGGCGTTTGACACCAACCCCATCCCGGGGGCCGGCGGATGCAGGAACAAAAAAGCCGGCCCAGTTACCCGGGCCGGCTCTGAAGAGGATTACTGGGGAGACTTAGTAGCGATCGCCACGGCCGCCACCGTAGCCGCCACGGCCACCGCCGCCGCCGCCACCGTCGCCCCCACGGCCGCCACCACCGCCACCACCACCGTAACCGCCGCCGCCGCCGAAGCCGCCGCCGCGCGGACGGTCTTCCTTCGGACGAGCCTCGTTGACGGTCAGCTCACGGCCGTCGAGCCGGGCACCGTGCATCGAAGTGATCGCCGCTTGGGCCGCCTCAGCGGTGCCCATGGTGACGAAGGCGAAGCCGCGGCTGCGGCCGGTCGCGCGGTCGACCATCAGGTTGACCTCGGACACAGGGCCGTGGGCGGCAAACGCGTCTTGGAGCTGCATCTCAGTGGTGTTGAACGAGAGGTTCCCCACATACAGTTTGGTATTCATTGAACGTTACTTACTAGTCTGGTTCCTGACTCTGTCCGGCTGTTCCCGACCATCGGGTTTCAAATCGTCACTGAACCACGTTCAACTGAAGATCCACCACGCCAAGAGACTTTGATCATTGCAACAGACCCGGGGAAAATGACGTTTCGCAGGCATCCCGCAAGGTTGATTTCTGGGTGGACCGGCTCCCAATCCAGGAGCCCGAGGCCCACAAGGAGACGTCCCAACCCCCGCGGCCTAGCCCTTTGAAGCCCAGACCTCCCCGTCGGGCCATCGGTGTCGACGACGGCTTTCGGCCAGCATCTCCGTGCTGTAGCCCGGGCGGACCGGTGCCAGGTAGCGCCCCTGGCGAATGCGGCACGGGTCGACGAAGTGCTCGTGCAGGTGGTCGACGAACTCACAGACCCGACCGTCCCAGGTGCCGGTCACGCAGGTGAAGTCGACCATGGAGAGGTGCTGGACGAATTCGCAGAGACCGACGCCGCCGGCATGTGGACAGACCGGGACGCCGAACTTGGCCGCCAGCAGCAGCACGGCGAGGTTCTCATTCACCCCGCCCAGCCGACAGGAATCGATCTGGCAGAACGAGATCGCACGGGCCTGGAGAAGCTGCTTGAAGAGGATCCGGTTCATCCCGTGCTCCCCGGTCGCAACACCAATCCCCAAAGGCCTCATGGCGTCCGCGATCGCGGCGTGGCCCAGGACGTCGTCCGGCGAGGTCGGCTCCTCGATCCACCACGGCTTGAACCGGGCCAGCTCGCGCATCCAGTCGATCGCCTGGGGCACGTCCCAGACCTGGTTGGCGTCGACCATCAGCTTCCGCTCCCACCCCAGCTCCTCGCGGATGATCCCCAGCCGACGGATGTCGTCCTGGAGGTCCCGACCCACCTTGACCTTAAGGTGGCTCCACCCCTCCGCGACCGCTTCCCGACAGAGTCGTCGGATCTTGTCGTCGGGATACCCGAGCCACCCGGCGCTGGTCGTGTATGCCGGATAGCCTTCCGTCTCGAGCCGGACGATCCGATCCGCCTTGCCTGATTCCACCCGACGCAGCAGCTGCAGGGCTTCGTCCGGGGTGAGGGCATCGGTCAGGTAGCGGAAGTCGACGCACCGGACGAATTCCTCCGGGGAGAAGTCCGACACCAATCGCCACAGCGGCTTTTGCTCCACCTTCGCGTACAGGTCCCACAGGGCATTGACGATGGCGCCGAGGCCCAGGTGGATGGCCCCCTTGTCGGGCCCGATCCATCGGAGCTGGGAATCCTGGGTGAGGTGACGCCAGAAGGCGCCGGGATTTTCGGTAAACTCATCGAGGGTCCGACCCACCAACAGGTGCTCATGGGCCCGGATGGCGGCACAGACAACCTCGTTGCCCCGTCCGATCGTGAAGGAGGACCCATGCCCCTCAATCCGTCCGCCGGCCTGGAACCTAAAAGGGCCTGAGGTTCCCCCATCGGATTCCGCCTCAAGGACGACGTAGGCCGAGGAGTAGTCGGGGTCCGGGTTCATGGCATCGGAGCCATCCTTCTCCCGGGAGGTGGGGAACCGGATGTCCTCGATGCGGAGCTGGGTGATGCGAAGCACCCGGAAGGCTGGACCGGGACCGGACCCCGCGGCAAGTCGGGCATCCGGGGCGGATGTGGATCCGTCCGCCCATCAGGGTGGGCACGGCAAGCGGAGCGGGATTGGGAACCGCCTGCCGTGCCCGGTTGAGGGTTGACTCGATCTGAGCAGCCTCACCCGGGGAATCGGCGGAGGAACGGAATCTCTTACAGACGATGCAGGATCCGCCCGGCGGCATCCCAACCGCTATTCCTTGACCGCGGTGTACCGGAATTTCTGCCCCCCGATGGACGCCTCCGCCATGAGTCCCGACAGGGGCAGCGTGAAGACCACCACACCCTGGGTCTATTTCGCATTCTTCCCCGCCCCCTCCCCGGCGGCAACGGCACCCACCTGGGCATTCATCGTCGTCTCCGACTTCTGGAAGTCCTTCAACGCTTCGGCGTTCTCGAAGAAGACCAGCTCCGAGAACGACTGGCCGCCGATCTGGGCACCCACCGTGGCCTGGGTCATCACGACGTGACCGATGAGCTTTCCCTGTTCGTACACGAGGCCGGTTCCCCGGGCTCCACCGATGATGAAGCCCCCCTTCCCGACGCGCGGGAGCACGGCGTAGCCCACGCTCTTCGTGAAGAAGTCCCCGAGGGTCGAATCGGCCTTCTTGAAGTTTTCAATCGTGGTCGGGACCTGCTCCTTGAGCTTCTTCAGATCCTTTTCGCTGGGACCACCGGAATCGGCGGCATGCAGGGTCGTGGCGACGAAGAGACTGAGGATGGCGGATTTCGCGAGGTTCATGGACGAATGAGGTGATTGGGCCAGAGAGTAGGCCCGGAAGGAGTCAATACAGCCCACCGCGGTGAGGCAAGAGCGCCGATCCGTGGACCAGATCCCCCCTTCACGTCCCTCCCGGTGGGATGATAGGAACCACCCCATCATGATCCGAGTCCCGACTCTCCTCCTCGCCCTCTCCAGCCTCTCCATGCCACTCGGTGCACCCGGGGCCAAGCCCGTTGACAGCCGCAACTCCTGGCAGCTCCTCCCCTTCACCAAGGCGGACAAGGCCAACCCCATCCTCGAGCCCACGGCCGCCTCAGAGTTCGACTGTCCCATCGAGGGTCGGGTCCGCTGGGAGGAATCCCACGTGTTCAACCCGGCGGCCGTGGTCCACGACGGCAAGGTCTGGATCCTCTATCGCGCCCAGGGAAAGTCGGGCGTTTCCCGACTCGGCCTCGCATCGAGCACCGACGGGCTGCGGTTCGTCCGACATCACAGACCCGTCGTCTATCCCGACAACGATGCCCAACGGATCTTCGAGGCTCAGGGTGGCTGTGAAGATCCTCGGGTCATCGGGGACTCCAAGGGGAACTTTGTGCTCACCTACACCGCCTACGATGGCAAGACCGCCCGCCTCATGGTGGCCACCTCGAGGGATCTGATCACCTGGCAGAAGCATGGTCCTGCGTTCCAGGGAGAGTTGCGCGAGGAGTGGACCAAGAGTGGATCGATCGTCTGCCGGCGACAGGGTGACCGGTTCGTCGCCGAGCCCATCCAGGGGAAGTACTGGATGTACCTGCGGGATTCGAAGTTCCTCCTCGCGACCTCCACGGATCTCAGGAACTGGGAGGTCGTCCGGGACGCCGCAGGCAAGCCCTGGGAGATCGTCTCGTCCCGACCTGGACGGTTCGACAGCGATCTGGTCGAACCGGGCCCACAGGCCTGGCTCCGCGAGGACGGCATCCTGTTGCTCTACAATGGCGTCAACGCGAGGACCAATGGCGATCCGAAGCTGCCCCCGGGCAACTTCGCCTCGGGCCAGCTCCTGATGGACCGTCAGAACCCCACCCGGATCCTCAAGCGGAGCGACACGTTCTTTCTGACCCCGGACCGCCCGTATGAGATCACGGGACAGGTCGGCAACGTCTGCTTCATCGAGGGGCTGGTGACGTTCCGGAGCCGTTGGCTGCTCTACTATGGCACGGCCGACTCCCGGGTGGCCGTGGCCACGGGACCGGCCGATCGCTGACCGGGCGGTGGATCGCCTTCCGCCGGGCGAGCCTCGGATCCCCATTTTTAGGCTCTGTCGGAGGGATGAACCCGTGGGCTACAAGATGGGGATGGCCGAACCGACAGGACTCCAGGATCCCGCTCCGATGGACGCACCACGGGAGCGTCTCTGGAGTCTTGGTGCCCCATGCCTTGGCACTGCCGAGCTCCTGACCGCCCTTCTGGGGTCCGGATGCCGGAAGGCGGTGGAGGCCGATCTCGGCCAAGAACTCCTCCGGAGTTTCGGCTCCCTCGAGGCGATGGCGCGTTGTCCGGAGGAACGGCTCCTCGGGATTCCAGGCATGGGTCGGGGCAAGGTCGCCGCCCTCAAGGCGGCCTTCGAGGTGGCCCGGAGACTCGCCCTCGAGGCCAGGGCGGCATCTCCCATCGTGGATTCCCCAGAGGCCGTCGCCCGACTGCTCCGGGGTGACTGGGCCACGCTCGAGGCCGAACGGTTCGTCGTCCTCATCCTCACGACCCGACGCCGACTCATCCGGATCGAGCAGGTCAGCCAGGGGCTCCTCGACAGCGTGCTGGTCCACCCCCGCGAGGTCTTCCGTCCGGCGATCGCCTCCAACGCCCACGCCGTCATCCTCGCCCACAACCATCCGGGCGGGGACCCGAACCCGAGCGAGGCCGACATCCGGGCCACCCGGGACCTCGTCCGTGCCGGACAGCTCCTGCGGATCGAGGTCCTTGATCACGTGATCCTGGGGCGTTCAATGGAGGGTCGACCCAAGGATTACTGCTCGCTTCGGGAACAGGGGTACTTCTATTCCTAGCCGGACATGGCGCTCGGCTTGGCCCTTTCATTTCTCTTCGGTTGCTTCGCGCTCCTGTTCCTCATGCGCCAATGGCTGCGTCGCCAGCAGGCCACGCCAAGGGTCCAGGCCGCGTTCAGCCTCATCGTGATCCTGGGCTCCCTCCTCGGCGTGTGGCTTTCGCTGAGGCTGGAATATCCCGCGGGCCCTCAGCTCCGATTCGCCGGGGCTCCGCTCCCGCTGGTGGTCTTCAAGAACGAGGGCGGACAGTGGGTCGACTATGTGCATCCCCGTCCAATCATGGCCTTCCTGCTGATGGCCAATTGCGCCCTGTGTGCCACCACCCTGGCCGGCCCGCTGGTGCTCTGGCAGGCCCTCGGACGCCGCCCTGCCCCGCCGGCCCCATGATCCATCCCACCGCTCTCATCCACCCCGAGGCCCGGCTCGGATCCGGCTGCTCGATCGGTGCCTATGCCATCATCGATGAACACATTGTGCTCGGCGCCGACTGTGTCGTCGGTCCGCACGTGCATCTCACCGGGCACACCTCGATCGGTGCCCGGAACCGGTTCCATACAGGCTGTGTCATCGGGGATGCCCCCCAGGACTCGAAGTACGCCGGCACTCCCACCCGGCTGCGGATCGGTGACGACAACACATTTCGGGAACACGTGACCGTCCACCGGTCGAACCGTCTCGACGAGACCACGGAGATCGGCAACCAGAACCTCCTGATGGCGTCGAGCCACGTGGGACACAACTGCATCCTCGGCAACGGCAACACCCTGGCCAACGGTGCCCTGCTCGCAGGCCATGTCACCGTGGCCGATCGCGTGTTCCTCTCCGGAAACTGTTTGGTCCATCAGCTCTGCAGGATCGGCCGGCTGGCGATGATGCAGGGGAGATCGGCGATCTCCCAGGACCTGCCTCCGTTCTGCATGGCACGCGGCGACAACGGCATCGCCGGACTGAACGTGGTCGGCCTGCGCCGCGCGGGGTTCACCGCGGAACAGCGTCTCGAGCTGAAGCGAGCCTACCTTGGGTTGTTCCGGTCGGATCTTACCCGTTCCTCGGCCCTCGAGGCACTGTCGGGGCGGTTTCCGACGGGTTCGCCGGCCTTGGAACTCGTGGAGTTCGTGCAGGGATCCAAGCGTGGGATCTGTGCCGACACCGGACGGCGGCTCGGTCGGCCCGATCCATCCGAGGCTTGATGGGCACCCGAACGCCGCGCAGCGTCCAGACATGCCCACGCGTCGCACCTTCCTCGGGACCGCTCTCGTCACACCCCTGATCGCCGGATCCATCACCCGCGCTGGCGATCCAGGGGCCCGCGACGGCGAGTTGGCGGTCATGACCTACAACCTGCGCTTCGCGAGCGAGAAACCCCCGAACGACTGGCCCTCCAGACGCCCCATCGTGGCGGAACTGATCCGCAGGTACCGTCCTGATGTCATCGGCACCCAGGAGGGACTGTATGGTCAGCTCCGGTCGATGGAGGCCGACCTGGAGGGATACGGGTCCATCGGACTGGGTCGCGACGGCGGCAGCCGCGGGGAGTTCATGCAGGTGTTCTACCGACGGGACCGGCTCGAGCCCTTGGAGTACGACCACTTCTGGCTGAGCGACACCCCGGAGGTCATGGGATCCTCGACCTGGGGCAACACCAACCGTCGCATGGTGACCTGGGTCCGCTTTCTCGATCGCACGACCCGACGCGAATTCCACTTCTGGAACACCCACCTCGACCACGCCCTCCAGGGTGCCCGGGAGAAGGCGGCCGACCTGATCCTTCGGCGGATCGGCAAGCAGGGGGATCCAAAGCTGCCACTGCTGCTGGTCGGGGATTTCAACGCCGAAGCCCGTGCCAACCCGGTCTATGACAGACTGGTGAATCCCGCGGCACTGCAGGACACCTGGTATCTCGCGAAGGAACGTCGCAACGAGACGGCGAACTCCTTCAACGGGTTCAATCCGCTCCGGGAAAACGGCGAACGCATCGATTGGATCCTCGCGCGGGGCCCCCTTTCGGTCCGTGCCAGCGAGGTGGTGACGTTCCGCAAGGGCGACCAATGGCCCAGCGACCACTGCCCGGTCATGGCCTGGCTGGAGTGGAGCTGAGGTTGGGGATCGCGCAGGTCGAAACGAGACCCTCAGTTCGCCTTCAGGATCTCCTCCTCGATCTTGTACATCGACATGCCGCGGAGCTTGAGCAGGAGGGCCTTGAAGTAGACGAGCAGCTCGTGACGTCGTCGGACGTAGGCCAGCAGGAGCTTGGAGAGGTATGAGAACCGGACCGGGTAGGCCTCCATCTCGACCTTCTCAAGCTCGTCCTGGAATTTCTCGAAGAGACGGAGGTTCTCGACGTCGTTGAACAGGTATCGGTTCCGCTTCGAGATGCTGCCATGGTGGAACATGTTCAGGACCACGGCATCGATGAAGATCTTGGTGGGGATGAAGATCTTGCTGAGTTCGTCCGAGGGGGTGTCGACCTGTGTGACCCGACAGTTCCAGGGATCAACCACCAGATAGGTCTCCTTGGCGCCGAGCGTCAGGATCACCTGGTACTTCCAGTTGCGGAACCGGAACCGTGACCACCAAGGGATGGCGCGGATCTGGGCCTCGAACCGTTCGAGAATCTTGGGGGTGATGGCCGCCCGGTGTTCGACGTCATAGAACTTCTCGAGGCGATCCCGGTTGGCCTCGGCATACTCCGCGATGTGCTTCTCCTTCTGGTCGAAGTACTCCCGGTTGCTGGGGTCGATGCTGAACCCGGTGTCGGCGCTGTAGGTATCACCCGACAACGCGATCTTGATCTCCCAGCCCCCCTTCCGCTCCTCGTTGCGGAGCTGCGCCTCGAGCTTGTAGGGGTCGTTGATCAGTCCGTTGAACGTAAGCGTACGCCGAACCCCATGGTTCCATGGCGCGGTCTCTCGTGAAGGCTGACCGGTTGGCTCCGGTGCTGGTGCTTCGGGCGGGGTCAGACGGACTGGGGCTTCCAGTTTGCTGGGAGCAGTTTGTGGAGGTTGT
>SXGR01657580.1_pt1 | contig 31904 bp, 21 predicted proteins | sample 3174711 | NCBI WGS metagenome assembly SXGR01 (sample SAMN11356860, study PRJNA531348) | freshwater metagenome | isolation source: freshwater sample F1-60 | place: China: Fuxian Lake, Yuxi | collected 2017-12-25 | reverse complement strand
CTCCTCCCTGGCACATCTGAGTAAAGTCTCGAGATCGTGTACCGTTTCCAAAAGTATGTCGGGTGACTGCATGCCAGCTGGTATCGCTGGAAAGACCCATTCGTGTCAACTAAAATCTCAAAATCCCGTGAACGCATACAATCAAGAAGGTCTGTTTGGATATGCCTTCCAATTATTCACTGACTATAGGAAGAAGCCAGAATTGGCTGGGGTTGTAACCGGAAAAATATCTGGTTTGGCCCCGGAGTAGAGCCACGGAGTGTTGCCCATTTTTCTTGGGTAGAGCGTGGGTTAGGCCGCATCAGCGGATTTACAACGGGGAGAGATTAAGAGATGAATCATTACTTTATGATCCTATCAAGGTTTTTTACATTTACTGGGGTTTTGATATTAGCCTTGGGCGCAGCTAGCCAAGCATTAAATGCCAACGAAATGGGAGGGAATCAATTAGCTCCGGGTTGCTTTCCTTCTGTAGGAAATAATTTATGCCAAGGGTATTCTATTTTTTGCACAACTGGTACCTGCCAGGTAGGAAAATTTCCAGTTACAGGTGGCTCCTCTGGCGTTACTTGCTGCTATTGATTGATTAACCAGCTTTTGGTTATGCTCCATTTTAAAGGAATGAAGGTTAAATTGCCAAGAGGCGTGGGGGCGGCTGGGGTATATTCAGTCGTCCCCACCAAATAGGCTGTCAGAGAATTCTTTGAAAGGAACTGGAGCCATACCAGTTAATTATACACTAATCTGAGTGTAACCTTATAAATTTTCAAATTTGTTGGTTATGGAGTTTGTTATGATTTTTAAGTGCATTATAGCATTGCTTCTGACATTTTTGTTGAAAAATACTGCATTATCTGGAGAAATCATCCACCAAATCCGTAGTGGTCTACTAAAAGTATCAGAAATAGAAAGCAATCTTGGAACATACGAATGTCAGTTCAAAAAAACCTCTAGGGGCGAATTAATAAGGGATAAAAAAATTGTCATAAAGCGAAATGGCAATGGTGTTATTTTTTCTATTGACAATAAAATATTTTGTTTAAATAGTGAAATGATGTTTTATATTGAAAAAGCGAAAAATAACAATGACTGGATTTTGCGCCAAGCGGATCGTGTGAAACCAGAAAGTACTTTTCGAAACAACTTGGCGGAAATGGGGTTTTTGGTTTATCCTTTAACTAGTACTGTCGGATGGGAAAGACTAAATGAAATTATTGATGATTCGTCATTTACGGAAACTTCCAACTCGGTAAAACAAGACGGTTTGATTGACCTGCATTTTAAATCGGAAATCAGAAAACCGATTTTCAATGGTCCGTTAAATCGTATCGGTGTCATGACCGTCTCTCCAGAGATGGATTTTTCCGTCGTCAAGTGGGAGGAAACCGTAAAGTATCCCGCTGTCTCCTTCCCCATCAAGTATGTTTGCACCCGGCAAATCGAAAAACTTGACGGGGTTATTCGTTGCAAATCGATTCAGGTTTCCATTTTTAACATGGATTCGAAAAATGTTGAGGGAACCGAATCGGTCCAATTCATTCCTGGTGAAAATCGACCTACCGATCCAGGTGAATTTTTCTTGAACTATTATGGTATCCCCATTCCCAATGATGCCCCGGAGGACCGGGCAGGTAAATATGGTTGGTGGTGGATAGTAGGTGGAACATGTTTAACGATGGCCATTGGTTTTTGGTACCTTGCCCGAGTGCATAACAACCGGTGAACGAAAGAGGTTTATATGCATCAATCGACCCGGAAAAGAGCGGCTTTTACTATTCTGGAAATCCTGGTGGTTCTTTCTGTAATTGGAATTCTGGTTGGGATTCTTCTGCCAGCGATTCAATCCGCCCGCGCCGCTGCCTCAAAATTGGGATGCCAAAACCACCTCAAGCAAATAGCCTTGGCGTTACATCATTTCGAACAAGCCAACAAGGTATTTCCCCAAGGGAATACCTATAACTTTAATGATCCCGAAAACTTGTTAAAAGAACCATTAGTCCCTCTTTCCTGGTTGGTTTGGACACTGCCTTTCATGGGAGAAGAAGCCCTATGGCAAAAAACAGTATCTGATTATCAAAACATACCCATTTGGCGTCTTGCACCCCCCCACGCCGGAATGAAAACCGTCATAATGTCCTTCACCTGCCCAGCAGATGCCAGGCTTGGCACCGTTCACCGGGTGACGGATGGCAGCAGTGCCGGGACTTTGGTAGCTCTAGGGAGTTACCTTGGAGTTTCGGGTGATGGAAAGGCCGGAATCGATGATGGATGGACCTCCCAAAACGGTGTCCTCTTTACTTCGTCCAAGGTTCGCATCACTGACATTTTGGACGGTTCTTCCCAGACCCTTTTGATTGGTGAACGGCCCCCCAGTCCGGAATTTTCCTTTGGTTGGTGGTATGCACCTTCCCAAGCCAATGCTGGCCTTCAAACACTTGCCATTCGAAGCCTCAAAGGCTGGTTCAACGGTATTGAACCTGGGGCGGCGTGTCCACCCGGGCCATACTCCTATAAAAGCGGAAAATTGACCGATGTTTGCGATTCCAATCATTTTTGGAGTCTGCATACTGGTGGAGCCAATTTCGCTTTTTGCGACGGGTCCGTACGCTTTATTCCTTACACCGCTTCCGGAATCCTACCGGCTTTGGCTACCCGGGCGGAGGGGGAAGGGATCACCCCAATAGATTGATCGCTGGTACTTTTCCTAACCATTTCAATTTTACAACCGTGTACTGGGTCAAGTCAGAACTTAGGCGTATGGGCGAAATAGGGAATGGATAAGTGTCGCTAATCAATGGATCTGATAACTGTTTCTACCCACGAGGAACAGCCCAATGGCCAGGCTCGTAAGTGCGCCCAACCAGGGCATCGGCTTCCCGATCCCTGGAGAACTTTTCGGCCTTGGCATCAAACTCAAGGGTTCGACCAAGAGCCACGGACAGATTGCCCAGATGGGCAATCGTTGCGGCAAGGTGTCCCACCTCGGCTGGTGCGTTGGCCTTTGCCTTGCCCCGGATCGCCTCGAAAAAGTTGTCGTGGTGCGGTTTAATGTCTATCTTGCCCGAACGCTCTGCGAGTTTTTTGTTTCGCTCGCCAAAGAGGGTCCACCCCGAAGCTTTGCCCAAAACCAACATCCCTTTGGTGCCATACCAGGCGTTGCCATTCTCGTGTCCTTCCTGAACATAGGGGGACCAATCCCTTTGTTCATACACCAACATTTTTCGTTTAAGGGGCGTACCGTTTGGGTTCCATTCAAAGGAACAATACATCTGGTCGGCAAACTGTTGATCATCCTCGAAAAAGTATTTGCCCCCCGCTCCCTGAATGCGTTCAGGGTGGGTGGTTACGCCTAACCCCCAAAGGGCAATGTCGAGTTCATGCACCCCGTCATTTCCGATGTCGCCACACCCATAGGCCTTCCACCACCGCCAAATGGAGGGGAGCATATTGGTGCGGTAGGGCCCCCTTGGTGCGGGGCCTTGCCACATTTCAAAGTCAAGGTTTTCCGGGGGCTTGGCTGGTTTGGTTTTGCCAATGTTACCCCGCTTTTGGCTGTTCCAGGCCTTGGCACAAAGGACCTCGCCAATGGCCCCCCCCTTAAGCTTGGCCATGGCCTCTTGCAGGTGCGGAGCGCTTCTTGATTGTGTTCCCACCTGAAGAACCCTGCCCGAGCGTTTGGCAGCCTCCACAAGGAGCTTTCCTTCGCGGATGTTGTGGGAACAGGGTTTTTCCACATAGACATGTTTCCCCGCATCAAGGGCAAGGATCGCAGCGGGAGTGTGCCAATGATCAGGAGTGGCGATCAGGACCGCATCGACCTCTTTATCCCCGAAAACATGGCGCATATCTTTGGTGGTTTTTGGTTCCCGCCCAGTCTTTCCAACCTCCGCGGCAGCCTGTGCCAGGCGGGCCTTATCCACCTCACATATCCATGAAACCTGGACATCCTGCCGGGCCACCAACGCCCGCAGGTGATTGCTCCCCATGCCCCCCGGGCCAATCAGGCCAATCCGGATGGTATCCCCTGGGCCAGTAGCATGGTTAAACTGCGAAGATGTCATTGCCGCCGCAGAAACGGCCACAAACTTTCGCCTTGTCGTCAACATGATCACCTCCCAAGGAAAACGGGGAACAAACAACCCAGGCAAATCGGCCGGACACCCCCTTGAGGATCATGCGCAAAATCAGATCACAGGAGCCGCATGAAACGCTTTGCGAAGATCCAAAAGGGTGGACCAAATCACCCATGACCTGTCATGACCGGCAATTCTAAGCCTTGGTTCGCGAAGGGTTGTACCGATTTCCAAACAGGCGACGCCGGCCATGGTTGCCTGAAAATCGGGACAACGAGCCGGTTCCACTTCCACAAGGAATCTGCTGGGGGATTCGGCAAATAGCATGGCGGTATCATCCAGTTCAGGGCAAGTCATGCCAAGACCGGGAATATCCAGACCGATATTGCCGGCAATGGCCATCTCGGCCAGGGCGACCGCCACGCCACCATCGGAAACATCGTGACAGCTTTTCACAAAGCCCTCCCGGATGGCCTGGTGGAGCGAATAAAAGGTTGCTAAACCGGCCTTTTCATCCACTTTTGGAACAGAACCAGTATCCAGCGGGTCAAGTCCATGGAGGCATTGCCAATGGCTTCCCGCCAAGGCATTGTGCGATTTTCCCACGAGAAATATCTTGTTTCCAGCGGCCTTCAGGTCCATGGTGACCACTTGGGTTTTGGAAGCTACCTGACCCATGGCGCTGATGAGCAAAGTGGGAGGAATGACCACCCTGATCCCGTCGTGGTTGTACTCATTGCGTAGGCTATCTTTGCCGGAGATAAAGGGCATCATCCAGGCAACCGAAAGGTCATGACACCCTTGGGCCGCCCGCACCAGGGCACCAAGCTCCTCCGCCCTGTCGGTGTTTCCCCAACAGAAATTGTCAAGCACGGCGATCCGGGCGGGATCGGCCCCCACAGCAACCAGATTGCGAACCGCCTCATCCATGGCCGCTTTGGCCATGGCATAAGGATCGATCCGACCCAATCGGAACTGAATTCCGCATCCCACTGCAAAAGCCTTGTCGGAACCCAGAATTGGGGCGACAACGGCGGCATCCGATGGGCCATCGTGCAAGGGACCTACCAAGGGTTTGATTACGCTTCCCGCCTGAACCTCGTGATCATATTGGCGAATGATGGCTTCCTTGGTGGCGATTTCCGGAGTGGACAAAAGGGAGAGCAGGGTCTTTGAAAACTCTTCCTGGTTGGGGCGACTTGGTCCCCCTTTTGCCTTGGCGGGAAACCAGGATGCCTTGCGAACAATCGGGGGTCGACCTTCATGAAGAAACGCCATAGGCACCCGGCCAACCTCATCGCCATGCCATCTTAGCACCAATTCCCCGGAGTCATCAAAACGGCCAATGGTGGCAATCCCGACCTCTTCCGCTTCGGCGATTGCCTGGAACCGTTCCCAATTGCATTCGGGGACGGCAAGCACCATCCGTTCCTGGGATTCACTAATCCAGATTTCAACAGGGCCAAGGCCTTCATATTTAAGGGGTGCCTGATCAAGGTCAATGATTGCTCCGAGGTTTTCTCCCATTTCGCCAACCGCAGAGCTGAATCCGCCCGCCCCGCAGTCGGTAACGGCATGATAAAGGCCCAAATCCCTGGCTTTAAGCAGGGCATCCATCAGTTTTTTCTCGGTGATGGCGTTTCCAATTTGGACAGCGCCCCCGTCGAGGCTTTCCGATTCGGCTGTAAGTCCTTCGCTTGAAAAGGTTGCCCCGTGAATGCCATCGCGGCCAGTGCGCCCACCGAGCGAAACCACCAAGTCGCCGGGAAGGGCTGCCTTTTCAACCATTTTCACGGGCAAAAGTCCGACTGTACCGCAAAACACCAGCGGGTTGGCGACATAATCGGGATGAAAGCAAACGGCACCATTGACCGTGGGGATGCCCATGCGGTTACCATAGTCACGAACGCCTGCGACGACGCCACGCATGACGAGTCGTGGATGCAACACGCCGGGGGGAAGGTCGGCGGGTTTGGCATCGGGCATACCAAAACAAAAGACATCCGTGTTGCATACGGGTTTGGCGCCAAGGCCTGTTCCCAAAATATCCCGAAGGACGCCACCCAGGCCGGTGTTGGCCCCACCGTAGGGCTCGATTGCCGAGGGGCGGTTATGTGTTTCTACCTTGAAACAGAGGTGGAAGTTTTCATCAAACCGGACTACCCCGGCATTGTCGGAAAAAACGCTGACACACCAGTCTCCCGCTCCGAGACGCTTTCTGACCTCCTGGGTTGCCGCAAAGATCGTCTCCTTGAGCATATTCTGGAAGGTGATTGTTCCATCGGGGGAAGTGAACTCGATCCTTCCCTTCAGGGTTTTGTGGGAGCAGTGTTCCGACCAGGTCTGGGCGATGGTTTCCAATTCGATATCGGTTGGTTCACGCAATATTCCGGCATAAAAGGTCTTAATTGTGCGCATTTCCTCAAGGGTGAGGGCCAGCCGCCTGGACCTTGATAACGCCAATAGTTCCTCATCCAAAAGAGACGAAAGGGATACTTCGACCCGCCCAAAGGTGCCGGGTCTGCCCCCCCCCAAATGGGTTAAATTGGGACGACCCTCGTGAACCTGTTCGACCGCTTCGTTGGCCAGAATGCGTCTTTCCAAAAGCCGTCGATCGGACTCGGCCAGGGGCAAGCCATAATAGCGGCGAAACGACCGGGCTGCCTTAACCGTAATACCCAGGTCCCTGGCATGTTCGACAATGCTCATCGCGGCGGGATCCATCACCCCGGGCTTGTACAGCACCGTCGTTCGGGGGTTTCCCGCGGGCCAGTCCCCGGTGGTGGCCCGCCACTCGGCACCGATGGGACCAAAGCGCCGAAACTGGACAACCCGGTCGGTCAGCATCGTGTCCGCAAGAACGGTAATGGCCGCTTCGTCGAGGTCACCTTCCAGGAGCCAACCCCGGGTTGCCAAGTCAACCAGGCCACAAGGCTCGTTACCCCCTGAGAGAAGCCGAAAATCCTCCCGTATCCGTTCGACCCCGCCTTTGCCAAATCGACCAGCAATTTCAACTTCCCAGATCATCAACGCCTCCGACCCGGACCGGGATGGGCGATTCCCAGGCAGGGAATGCACCGGTGTCCCCGGACCGCTTGTGTCCTAAGTTGGTATTGTACAATTTTCCCCGGCTGGGCCCGCTTACACGGGGCTAGGGTTGGTAGCATGGTGGCTAAAGCTGTCCTCCCTTGGGCACTTTCCTCGGAGTGATTCATGATTGCAAGGCAATTGACGGTGGTGGAACCCTATAAGGTAGAGCTTCGGGAGGTCACGCTTGCCGACCCAGCTCCCAACCAGATTTTGGTGGCAACCGAATGTTCAGCCGTGTCTGCCGGGACCGAATTGGCCGTCTACACCGGAACGCACCAATGGCTCAAGGATCCTGCCCTTCCCGATTGGAAGTTTCCCTTTCGCCCGGGTTATAGTGCGGCGGGACGGGTCCTTATGGTCGGTTCGGATATCAAGGATTGGCAGGTTGGTGACCGGGTCAGCTATCCCGGGAACCATGCCTCGGCAGAACTCCTGACCATTGGTCACGAACGGGGTCGCCTTTGGAAATTGCCTGAAGGATTGTCGGCAGAAAAAGCTGCCTTGGCCTGTATTGCACGCTATGGTTTTGGAGCCCCGGTACGGGCGGGCCTTACCCTGGGCCGATCCGCCGCCGTGCTTGGACTTGGTATCATTGGCCAGTTTGCGGCAAGAGGCATGGTGGCGGCGGGTTGCTACCCTGTCGTAGGGATTGACTCTGTACCCATGAGGCGAAATGCCGCTCTCCAAGGGGGGATCAATCATGTGATCGACCCCACTCTGGGGGATGCACTCACCCAACTTAAGGACATCCTGAAGGCTCGTGGGGCGGAGGTGGTTGCCGATGCCACCGGGATTCCCGATGCCGTGCCCATGGCCATGTCGCTTGCTTGTGATGGTGGGCAGGTAATCGTGGTGGGTAGCCCGCGGGGCAAGGCCCAGAATGTCAATTTTTATGATGACCTGCATCGGCGCTACATCGAGGTTTCGGGGGCCCATGGGAATATGTTGTTCGAGTCAGGTCACCATCGCCTTGCCGGGGTATGGGACATCAACAAGGCACAAAACTTTCTTTTGGGGGCACTGGCTTCCGGACGGCTCTGCCTGAAGGGGTTGGTTACCCACAACCTGGCCCCAACACAATTGGGGGAGGCCTATGAGGGCCTGCTCAAGGATAAAGACAATTGGCTGGGAGTTGTCCTTCATTGGGACCGATAGTCTCCGGCAGTTTCTTTTCGGGTTGCCGGGTTATCCGGTGATTTCGGGAACCACCCGACCATGAACATCCGTCAGCCGAAAGTCTCTGGCGGCATGGCGATAGACCAGTTTTTCGTGGTCAAAACCGAGTTGGTGGAGCAAGGTGGCATGAAGGTCGTGGACATGAACAGGATTGTCTTCGGCCTTGAAGCCAAGTTCATCGGTAGAGCCAACCACCCCCGGACGCACGCCCCCCCCCGCCACCCACATGGTAAACCCGTAGGGGTTGTGATCGCGTCCGTTGAGCCTGCCCAGGTTCGAACCGGGGGTGGGCAATTCCACTGTCGGCGTACGACCAAACTCCCCCCCCCAAACAACAAGGGTAGACTCCAACAACCCCCGATTCTTGAGATCCGTTAACAACCCACTAACGGCCCGATCCAACTCAAGGGCAAGTCGGCGATGGTTGGTTTCCAGGTCGTCATGGCTATCCCATGGTTGCCCCGGCCCGTGAAACACTTGCACAAATCGGACCCCCCGTTCCACCATGCGACGGGCAAGTACCATTTGCCTGGCTTGGACACCGTCCCCATAAAGCTGCCAGGTTTTGGCACTTTCTTTGGAGAGGTCCATGGCTTCGGGTGCCTCCATCTGCATCCGAAAGGCCAACTCCATGTTTTTGAGACGCTGTCTCTCGATCCTGTCATCAGGAGAGTTAAACCCTTCCAATTGTTCAAGAAGGGCTAATTGCCTGGCTTGGGAGGCCAATGGGTTGACAGGGCGAAGTTGGCCGATCAACCGTTCGGGGCTGGTATGCCTGGTGTCCAAATAGGAGCCCTGATAAATGGCGGGCAAAAAGGCGGAGGTCCAGTTTTGGGCCTCCTGGATCGGTTGGCCACCGGGACAAAGAGCCACATACCCAGGCAGGTTTTGAGCTTCACAGCCAAGGCCATACAACACCCAGGAACCAAAGCTGGGCCGAACCTGCCTCGACTCCCCGCAATTCATCATGAGTAACGCAGGTTCATGGTTGGGAAGGTCGGTTTTCATCGAACGGATGATGCAAAGGTCATCTGCATGACAGGCTGTCTCCTGAAACAATTCGCTTACCAACAGCCCGGATTGACCATATTGGGAAAAGCGGAAGGGGGAAGGAAAACAGGCCCCGGTTTGTCGTTCCGTGGGGAGGTTTGGGCGAGGCAAGGATTTGCCGGCATAGCGGGCCAACCTGGGCTTTTGATCAAAGGTGTCAAGGTGGCTTGGGCCACCATTGAGAAAGATATGAATAACGGATTTGGCCTTCGCCGATTTATGCGGTGGCCTTGGAAACAAGTCTCCATTTTTCCCCGGGCCTAGGGGAGAAGATGCCCGACCGGTGGCCTCGGGACTGTTTAGGGAGGCAAATGCCAAACCGCCAATCCCCATCCCAAATTGGGCCAATGCGGATCGCCTACTGGGAAATTGCTCACGACTGTTTAGGGAATCCATTGGAACTCCGTGGTCCAAAAGAGTGTTTGGGCAAGCAATCCCCAACGATCGAGGGGAGGGGTCAAAGGTCCGGCAAATCCGGAGGTGGCACTGTAGGTTTCCAGGGAATCAAACTGGACTAAAGGGGACCAGAAAAACGCATCATTTCCTGGATCTTTTCCACAATCGGTAACAAAATCAATGGTATCACCGACTTTGACGACCAGGTTTATGTCATGGGTTTTTCGCCCATTGTGGACCTTTTGTTGCCAAATGATTTTTTCCCTATTGTGAACAATGGATACCTGGATCCCATCACCACGATAGTCGGGATGAAAAACAGTACCCTGAAGGGTTACCTTGCCGTTTTGCGGGACCGTGAACCGGCGAATGGCAGCAACCGAGGGGTTGGGCCCAGGATGGCCACCCTCCGCAGTAAGTTGGAGTTTCCCCGTGCCCGGTCTGGGCAAAAGGGGGGTCGCCTGCCAGGATTCGCCTGTGAAAAAATTCAAGGGTGCAAAATAGGGAGAATCCCAGCCCGGGACGCCGACACCCATTCCATGACTCCAGGGGTTGGCTGGTCGTTTGACAAAGGGCGCTTCGGGCATGGTCGCAAGGGCCACTTGCAATGCAGTGGTCTCCTTTTCCGAGGGATCCCCGGCCAGAACGGCCCGAAACAAATGGCGGCACTTTTCCCTTTCCGTAGCCTTGGGAAGTTGATTGGCCAATGCTTGGCTCGCCTCAATTACCAAGGGATGGTTGAGCCAAAAGAGTCCCTGGGCCGGGGTCAGGGTTGTTGTTCGTTTAGGGAGGTGAGAGTCGGGATTGGGCCCATCGAGGGCGACCCAGGCAGAAGGAAGATTTTGGCGATCCACAAAACCATAAATCGTTCGCCTATGGGGAAAGGGAGCGGTGAATAGGGCATCCGCCGGGCCGCCGCCCTTTGTATTCAGGGTGCCTGCGGCAAAGAGCAACCGGTCACGAAGGGATTCAAAATCAAGTCGGCGCCGGTTTTGCCGGGCCAGCCAACGATTGTCCGGATCCACTTCATCCAGAACCATGGACCCCCGTTCGTGACTTGCCCTGCGATAAACATCGGTTTGCAAAATGGTTTTATGGAGCCAGCGAAGGGACATACCGTTTGCGACAAAATCAAAGGCTAAAAGTTCCAAAAGTTCCGGATGGGTGGGTAGGTCGCCACGGTTGCCAAAATCGCTTGGGGTACGCACCAATCCCTCAGCAAAATGCCACGCCCACACCCGATTGACGATCACCCGTGCCAAAAGGGGACGAGCCTTTCCAGAGGTCAGGGCTTTTGCCAATTCCGCTCGCCCACTTCCCTGGATAAAAGGCAAAGTATCAAGCCCCCCCAATACTTCGGGCAGTCGGGGAACCACAGCATCCCCCAAAGCACCTGGATTCCCCCGTCGCATGACTTTTTGCACCGCTACCGGCGATTTGTCCTTAAGAACCATGGCACAGGCAAGCACTGCGGGAGTCGCCGCACGCCACTCATCCGCCTGCCTTTGCAAGTCTCGTTGCTGATCGCGATCGGCCCGGCCAAAGAGTTTCCCCGCCAATTCGTTGGGAACATTCATGGGGGACTTTGTCCCAAAAAGAACCGCATAAAGGGGCCCATTTTGATCCGATTTGGCTTGGACCAATAGGTCTGCATACCGTTCGGCCAACACCTCCCGATTCGAAGGAGGAGGTTTTAACAACCCGGCAACAAGGGGATGGAAATGCGAGGAATCAATCGCTTGCAACCGTTTGGAAAATTCTCCGGGAGCAATCGGTCCAAGTTGTCGCCAAAGTCCAAGAACCGGATCCGAAACGGGCACCTCGTCCAAAAAATCTTTCCACTTTTCCCAGACAAACGGGTTGAACTCCCCTTCGGAGGCCAGTTTGGTAATTTCTCCGGAATCGGCATGAATCGCCAACAAATAGCGTTTCACTTCGGCCCTGGTCCGGAAAGAATCACGCCTTAATTCCATCCGTAATCGAACAAATTCTGCGACCACCTGGTCTCGCCTGGCCTGTTCTTTTGCAAACTCCCGGGCCGCCACATCAGGCACCTCATCATTAAGCCGGGGCAATTCCTTGCTTTCTGCCGAATTGGCAAAAATCGAATACAGCCCATAATAGTCCCGCATCGTGATGGGATCGTGCTTGTGATCATGACATCGGGCACACGAAACGGTCAGTCCAAGCAGGCCCCTGCCAACAACATCCACCCGGTCATCAAGGATATCAGGAAGGTTATTGAGAAACCTCCTGCCCAATGTCAAAAACCCCAACCCGGCTTTGTCCTTGGGTTGGGCATCGGGCAATTGGTCTCCTGCAATTTGAAACTGCACAAATCGGTCAAAGGGCATATCCGTTTCAAGGGCCTCTATTACCCAATCCCGATAGGTCCACGCAAAAGGAAGCGTTCGCTCTTCCAGAAAAGCATACCCAAGGCTGTCGGCATACCGGGCCACATCCAGCCAATGCCTGGCCCAATGTTCCGCATGAGGGCGGCTTTTGAGCAACCGGTCCACCACCGCCGCGTATGCCTTGGTACCGGGATTGGCCACAAAGGCGTCTACCTCAAGGGCCGTTGGAGGTAGGCCGGTAAGATCCAAATGGATCCGAATCAGCAAATCCCGAGGGGTGGCTTGGGGTAGTGGTTGGCGATGCTGGGCAAGTAATCCCTGGGAGATAAAGTGATCAATCGCCAGGGAGGTGTTTTCCGCGGGTGGACGAAGCATGGGTCGAACAAGGGGCCGAACCGACCATAATTCAGCAGACTGTCCCTGAGAAAATACCAAACAAACACAAACCCAAATCAGCATAACTTCCCCGTTCACCCTTCTGAACATCTCATTTTATCACCCATTTGGGCCAGAAGGAAACCAACAGGGGAAGAAAAAGTCCGTAGATTACGGGGTTTTGGATAAGAATAGGGCCAACGCTTATCCTGGGGCCGAGGGGACAGGTCCAGGAAGATGACGGTTGTTATTGTTCAACGGTTGAAGTACAAATGGGCAAAAAATTGAATACCCATTTGCGGTCACAAAACCTCAGTCCTGAAACGGAACGACTTGTTTCCCAAAGCTCCAGGGTCTTTGCTTTACATGGGTCCAAAGGGGCCCGAAACGGCTTGGTGACCAAGGAACCAAAGTCGAAAAAATACCACTTCAAGGGGATAACGGGCCGGACAGTTCCACCGGGCTGACGGAAGCCGGGCCCCAAACCAATCCATCCGCCTTTGTGCTTTTTTGGGGGATGGATCCTGGCAAAACCCTTAATTGATGCCAAAAAGTTGAAGCGGGATCGGCCGTTGGGAATCATCATCCTTCATTTGGGCGGGGATTTGGGAACCAGGCACCACCTTACCCATATTTTCCCTGACCCAATAGTAGTATCGATTCTTGCCCTCTTTTTGGTCAGGCTCGCGAAGGGTTAGGTTGGCCGTCAAACTAGGCAGCCAGGTTTTAGTTAAGTATCCGCTTACCTCACCTCCGGGAATCAAGGCTGCCCCCTGGTCCTTGGAATCCAGCTTCAGGTCCACCGTATTGTCTAACCCGGAGCCTAGGGTCGATCTCGTGACGGTGATTGTTCCGTCTTTTTTCTTGGTAAACCCCGGACGAATGGATTTCAGGTAGCCCAGGATTTGTTTATCCATGTTGGCATCTTTGCCCCCGTAAACAAACAGGAGTTGGGTCCGTTCCTTGGACCTTTTGGCGGTGATGTCCTTCACCCAATTGCCTACTGGCATCTGCTTTCCACCCATAAGGTGTACCGGGGAGAGGAGGATGCCGGCAAGCAGGTCCCGACTTTCGGGTTCGAAAAAGTCTCTGGGAACGGGAAGCGTCGGGAGCAGGGTCACCATTGTGGTTTGCACATCCCCCTGGCGCCGTTTGGTTTCAGAAGCCATCCAAAGGGCACCGAGAGTGGCCCCTTCTCCGGCCCCCAAGACAATCAGGTTGGCACTGTTGACCTGACCCTTGGAATTGAGAAATGTTTTGGCCGCCGCCACATCATCCACAAGGTGGGGTTGGTACCCTGGCTTGAAATCCCTGGACGAAAGGGCTGCAATGTCTCGCCGCACTTTGACAAGCGTTGTGTTCCAGGGATAGGCATTTCGCAAAAAGGACTGACTTACCGAAGTGCTATCGCCATGACCCCGAAAGTCAAAAGTGAGCACGCTATAGCCTGCTTTGTGGAGCTCCTTGGCGAGTTCCTGCCAACCGTCCATCATCTGGTCGCCTGGTTTTTTTTCTTTGACATTATTCAAAGGGTGAAGCATCAAAATGGTTGGGGCCTTATCGCCCTTGGCACTAATGTACAGGTTGCCCCGAAGAGTCACGCCATCGACCGTGTCAAATTTGACCTTGGTGTCTCCCTGGGCAAAAAGCCCTGAAGTTGAAGCGAATAGGGCTAATCCAAGGATCCATGCGCGTTGCAAATTTTTCATATTCCACCTCGGAAGGGGGTCCATTGCGGGGCTCCCTTTTGCTCGCTTGTCGCCGAGAAAAAGGTTGGGCAACCCCTTTATCCTATCTCCATCCTAAACCCGCAGTCCCCCAGGTCAACGAATTCAGGGAATTCCAACCCGGGAAATGGGAAAAAAAACCGACCCGGGGGACTTTTCCTAGCCCAACTCCACATCCCAATAGGCGTTGGAAAGGAACATATGCCACGATTGGTACTTGTGATTGGACAGTTTTTGGTTCAATAACGGGCTTCGTTTGGGGCGTTCCGGTTTTCGGATGAGGGCCATGTTTGCCTGTTTGGGTGTCCGGCCCCCCTTCCGGACATTACATGGGACACAAGCACAGACTATATTTTCCCAGCTGTTTACACCTCCCTGCGTCCGGGGGACCACATGGTCCAGACTCAATTCGGAGGTAGAAAACTTCTTTCCACAGTATTGGCAAAGGCTGCCATCCCGGGCAAAAATGTTCCGGCGGTTGAATTTAATGGTTTGACGGGGAATCCTGTCATAACCTAGAAGTCGAATTACCCTGGGCACCTGAATCTCGCAGGTTACCGTCCGAATCCAATCATCGTCGGCCTGGCGAAAGTGGCGGGACCGATATTCGCTCACCTCGCGCCAAGTGGCAAAATCATAAGTGGAGTATTGGCCTTCTTCGAGGCTTACGACCTCCGCCTGTTCCCGCAAAAGTAAGGAAAATGCTCGTTTCACCGGAATAATGTGAATGGCCAGAAAGAGCCGGTTCAATACCAAAACACTGGCTTCAAGGGCATGGTGGATGGCCTTGGGGTAGTATGCTTCGCCAAAACTCAATTCATGAGAAGCTGCCATGCCGTCCAGGAGCACTTGCGGCCCCTGCTCCCTAGGTTTGATGCTTGGGACCAAAACAGGCGTATCTAGGGTCAATTCTTACGAATAATCGGCTCCATCCCCATTGATTATCCCTATATTTACCTACTTTTCCTTAATTATTATTGCATTCTTGAGGAAGGGTTCCCTTTTTCGGTAACCCAAAGGTCGCCGAGCCGCCTCATGACAAGTCAACCCGATCCCAATGGCCAAAACGCCGAGGAACCAGGAGGGACAGCCTCCCATCCTCCTGGTGCAACCACGAATCCTGAGGAACTGCTTGCGGTTCTGGTAGGACATGGTCTCATTGATAAAGAAGAGGCACAGCAGCTGAAGGGTCCCCTTTACGAAAAACAGACAACCGATGCCGGCCAATTGGTTCGCACCTTGGTAAAGCTCGACGGTATCACCAAAAACCAGGCACGCCGAATCTATCGGGATTTGGCCTCGCTTCTGGAACAGAAAATTCCAGGCTACATACTTTCGGAAAAATTGGGTTCGGGGGCAGGGGGAGCGGTCTATCGTGCCCAGCAGGTTTCAATGAATCGGGAGGTCGCCATAAAAATCCTGCATGGCCGGTTGGCGAAAAACCCTGATTACTTGAAGCGCTTTGTAAAGGAGGCCCATGTTGCCGCCCGGTGCAGCCACAACAATATCGTTCAAGCCATCGATGTTGGGTCGGCCGGGGGGGCCCATTTTTTTGTCATGGAACTGATCAAAGGGAAAACCATTTCCGACTTTCTGAAAGGGTCGAAACCGGTTTTTGGGGAGAAGGAGGCCACCGAAATCATCCTTCAGATTGCCCGGGCTTTGGAACATGCTGCCCACCGTGGACTGGTTCATCGTGACATTAAACCCTCCAACATCATGCTTACCGCAGAGGGGATTGCAAAACTGGCCGATCTCGGTTTGGCCCGGGAAGCTACCGACCTTGAAACCATCGAAAAGGAACGGGGGTTAACCATTGGTACCCCGTTTTACATCGCCCCGGAACAGATCAAAGGGAAGGACGATATAGACTCCCGGGCAGACATTTATTCCCTGGGGGCAACCTTTTACCACATGATCACCGGTCGCCCCCCATTTGAGGGGGCCAATGTTCACGAAGTCATCGAGAAACATTTGAGAGAACCCCTCGCCCCACCCGACCACCTCAATCCCAAGCTCTCCTCAGGAGTTGGGGAAGTCGTTGAAATCATGATGGCAAAGGACCGCAAAGGACGCTACCAAACACCTGAAGACTTGGTCATTGATCTCGAATGTCTTTTGAATAACGAAGCACCCAAGCTGGCCCGCAAACGGATCAAGGCATTGGATCTCGGTTCTCTCTCGGAGGGTGAATCGTATTCCGAAGGCGGCGATTCGGGAGAGTTGCCAGGCTGGGTCATCCCGACAGTCGCCACGCTGGGAGGGCTTTTGGTGTTGAGCCTTTTCGCCAACCTGGTCTTGGCCCTTCGATAAAAGCCCCTCGGGAATGTGCCGTGAGGTTGGCAGGAAGGGCTTTTGAACCTAGGAAGCAGGTTACGAATCCGGGGGCAAGGCTTGAACTAATCTCAGGAAAAGGGGCTTTGTAGGACCGGTAGTTGCAGGCGAATTTGATTTCTCAACGAAAAAAATAACTTTCCATGATCAAATCCCATAACTTGGGTTAATTCTACACCAGGAACCAAAAAGGCTAAGGCCGTGGCTATTTGCATAATCGGGTCATATAACTAGGGATACAACTTCGTAGTTATGCTTTTTCAAACGGTATAGACTAGCCCAGCCAAGGACATAACAAACTTTCAGAAACAGTTCTTAACTGGGTTATCCTAACCATCACCCATGCGGGTTTTTGGTATGAAGGTCAGGCTTTTACCATCCGAAATTTCCGGTAGCGGTCTTCAATTTCTTTCTTGCTACCTCATCAGTGACACGGTTGCCATCGATGCCGGTTCCCTTGGATTAGTCGGGACCCCAAATCAACAGGTTAGGGTAGACCATGTCTTTCTGACCCATTCCCACCTGGATCATGTTGGGGGGCTGCCCATTTTCCTCGACACGGTGGTGGAAATGGGTGGCGAAACTGTCAGCCTTCACGCAACCCCTTGGGTGCTTGATGTCCTTCAGGCGGATATTTTCAATGACCGGGTCATGCCTGACTTTGTCCGGATTTCTCAAAAAGGGCCGGTTTTTCTTAACCTTTGTCCAATGGAAGTGGGCACCATGGTTTTCGCCGATGGGTTAAAGATTACTTCCATCGAGGTAAAGCATGTCGTGCCCACGGTGGCCTATATCATTGATGATGGCAAGGATGCGATTGCCATTGCCACGGATACGGCTCCCTGTGAAAACTTGTATTCGAAACTGGAGGGCATTCCCAACCTGAGAGCCCTTTTGCTTGATTGTTCGTTTCCGGTCAAACAAAAGGAGCTAGCAAAAGTTTCAGGCCATTTGACCACGGAAGATTTTGCCATGGTTGCCAAGAGGTTTTCCCCCAAAATCGAGGTTTGGGCCATTCACATCAAACCCCGCTACCATGAAGAGGTTTTGAGCGAACTGGATAAATTACTGGGCTCCTCCGCAAGGATCCTGGAAGCGGGTCGAAACTATGAGTGGACTACCCCATGAAATGTGGGCCAATTGACCCCAACCAGGGAACGATTCCAATTCCATTGGTTGCTTACCAATGGAATTGAGTGAACAGGTTCCGTTAGCCAAAAACTTTGAAACGGATGAATACAATCGGGGGTTACGCTGCCAGCCGATGGCGCATCCGAACGAAATCGGCCACGGTGCCTATGACACGGGCCTGGTCGGCGGCACCGAGTTCCGGAAACATGGGCAGTGCCATGGTGGACCTGGCAGCTTCTTCGCTAGCGGGGAAATCACCCGGGCCATAGCCCAGGTGAATCAAACATTCCTGAAGATGAAGGGGCAGAGGATAGTAGACCTCGCAACCGATTTTTTGGGCCTTGAAATGTTGGATAAGTGCGTCCCGTTCGCCATTGGCCACCCGGACGACATACTGGTTGTAGCTGTGTAGCCGCTTGGGAAGGGCCTTTGGCTTTTCCAGATAATCGGTCAGGTGGAAATCCTGGATGAGGGCATCATAGCGACTGGCCACATTGCGGCGGCCCGCAATCCACTGGTCCAAATAGGGGAGTTTCACTCGCAGGATGGCGGCCTGGATAGTATCGATCCGGGCGTTCCAGCCCATGGTTTTGTGATAATACTTGGGATCCATACCGTGACCGCGAAGAATCTCCATTTTGCGGGCCCAATCAGGATCGTTGGTTACACAAGCCCCGGCATCACCCATGCCCCCCAAATTTTTGCTGGGATAGAAACTGAGGCAACCGATGGCGCCCAAACTGCCCGCCCTTTTGCCCTGATACTCTGCTCCCAGCGATTGGGCCGCATCCTCAATGATGGGAAGGTCGTGGCGTTCCGCAATGCGCCAAAGCGGTTCCATGTCAGCACATTGGCCATAAAGGTGAACGGCGATGATTGCCTTTGTTTTTTTGGTAATGCAATTTTCAACCTGGAGGGGGTCAATGTTGTAGCTGGCGGGGTCGATGTCGGCAAAAATGGGGGTGGCTCCCGCACGAATTACCGATCCCACTGTCGCAAAGAAGGTATAGGGCGGGAGGATGACCTCATCTCCCGGGCCGATGTCAAGGGCATGGATGGCAAGACTCAAGGCATCGGTGCCCGAGGCACAACCTACGGCGGCATTGACCCCACAATAGGCAGCCAAGCCGTTTTCCAACAATTTAACATCGGGTCCGTTGATGAGTTGGCCTGAAACAATGACCCGTTCCACGGCTTGGAGGATTTCCGTTTCAAGTTGTTGAAAGGAAAGGTTGATGTCGCAAAGGGGAATGGCACGAGAACCGGACATGCGTCGACTCCTTGACGCGGTTTTTTTGCGGGGGCACCGAATCCATCCGGAACCCCGTCCAAGGGGCGAAAATAAGCCAGCGGGGCCACGGAATCAAGAGAGATTGCATCCGGGGGATCCGGCAAGAAAAAAGGGTACGAAAATGGGGTTTTCCGGCGGAAAAAAGGTTCAAAAAGCGCACTTTTCTTGCAAATGCTACCTGTTCAATTGTCCACCGATTTTTTTTGCGGTACCCACTTTCCTCAAAACAACCTCAAGATCCAACTGCCCCCGCATCGGTTCAACATGGGTCACCCGAACGGTGACTGCATCACCCAAGCGATAGCTGCGCCCCGGACCGGCCAGGGTTTGGGTTTCTTCATCCAGATGATAGCGACCAAACCCCAACGACTTTACATGGACCAGCCCCTCGACCGGGATCGTTTCCCCCTGGGCGAAGAATCCATAGTCGGTAACTCCGGCAATGCGGGCAGAAAACTCCAAACCTGGCTGTCCGGCTACCCAGTCCAATAACCTGGACTTGGTCAACTCCCGTTCGGCCTGTTCCGCCCGCCTTTCCAGACGGGAGCAATGAAAACCAAGACTTTGCAGCTCTGTTATATCTGACTTGGCGGTTCCCGATCGGACCAGACGATCGATAAGGCGGTGGATCACAAGGTCGGGATAGCGGCGAATGGGCGAGGTGAAATGGCAATAATGTTTTGTCGCAAGGGCAAAATGTTCGTCCGCCTGGGGAGAATAAACCGCCTGCTTGAAACTTCGAAGCAGGCTGAAATGAACCGCATGGCGGTCTGGTGCCTGACGGGTCAGGTTAAGCAGGTCCTGGAGGTCGCGACGATCAGGATTGGGGGAAGTTTTATGTCCCAAGGTCCTGGCAAACCGGCCAAAGGCGCGCAGTTTTTCCGGGTCCGGCATGGGGTGATTGCGATGAAGGTAGTCCACTTTCATTTCATCGAGTTTTTGGGCAACTACCTCGTTTGCGGCAAGCATCAACTCTTCAATCAGCCGGTGGCTCCAATCGTGAGTGCGCCAATGCGCCCCGGTTACTTTGCCTGAGGAATCCAGATCCAGATGAGCTTCTCCCAATTCCAATTCAAGAGCTCCTCGCCGGATGCGCTGGCGATTGAGAAGACCAGCAGCATCGCGGGCCCGCAAAACCACGCTATCCACCACCTCGCCAAAGCTGCCAGTCCGGTTCAAAACTTCTTGGGCCTGTTCATAGGCAAGGCGCTTGAATACCCTGATTGCGCCCTTTGCCAGGCGGCTTTCGAGGATCTTGCCGGTTTTGTCGATTGAAAATAATACACTTTGGACCAATCGGATTTTTCCTTCCTGGAGGCTTGCCAGGTGGTTGCTTATTATTTCGGGAAACATCGGTATGACCATGCCGGGCAAATAAACGCTGGTTGCCCGTTGGCGTGCTTCCTGGTCAAGGGCCCCACCTACCGGGGCAAAATGACCCACATCGGCAATGTGTACAATAATGTCAAAACCACCCTCTGGCCTGGCCCTTACATCGATCGCATCATCAAAATCCTTGGCATCCACGGGGTCAATGGTGATGACCTGGTCCTGGGTGAAATCCTCACGCCCGGCAAGGCTTGATTCGTCGAAATGGGCGGCGGCCAACCGAGCCTCCTCAAGTGCCTCTTCGGGAAAATGATCGGGCAATCCGTGGGCCCGTAGGACGGAGAGAATATCCACCCCTGGATCGCCCCACTTGCCCAAAACTTCCGTGATGACCCCTTCCCCCCGTTGATCATAGGTGGGGTACTTGACGATCTCGAGGACTACTCTGTCCCCGGGACGCGGGTTACGGGTGGAGACATCCGCGATCTCAATCGACCCGCCCAACTGTTTGCCATCGACCCTGACAAAACCCCGGGCACCGTTGCCTGTTTCGGGCTCGCAATAGGTTCCGATAAAGGTGGAGCGTGACCGTTCCAGAACACGAACAATCATCGCTCTTGATGGGGGTGATCGTCTTCCTTGCCGATCGGAACGGCTGTCACGATTCAAGCGACGGACAACGACCCTGTCGCCGCCGGCAGCATCCAGGCAATTTTCTTCGAAGATTCGTATATCAGGGATCTCCTGGCCTGCTTGGGGCTCGGGCCGGACCCAACAGGCACCGGCTCCGGTTCGCCGGAAAATTCCAACCATATCCCTCCTGGAAGAGGGTATTAAAGGCTTGGTTACTTTGGATCGTTTCGTTTTTCCCGTTACCGGGATTTCATCTACTACATGTTTCAAGGGTTCGGGAACCCGGTCCTTTAAGCCTTTGGGTAAAAGCAAGGCTTGACCAGCCTCTTCGGAGGGAAGTGCGCTATTTTCAGGTTTGGGACCCTGGTTGGCGGCCAAAATGGTTCCCCGGGGGCCCGCCGTGATTTTGCCGCCTTCAATCAGTTGTTTAAGGTGTTCCCGAAAGGAGCTGAATTCTCCCTGGGGGATGTCAAGGCGTCTAGCCAACGATTTATCACGAAGGGGTTTGTATTCGGGACGCTTGATTTCTTTCAGGATGCGGACCGTCCACGAGGGGGGAATCTTGGCCATGATACACCTTAAAGCGGGCCGTAAAATAGGGTCCGCATCAGGTTATTCTAGCGTTTAACAATGGGGATGGGGCGGTTTTTGACCACTATTGAGGAAAAGGAAATTTGCCCTTGGGTAAAACCGCCTGTGGCCTGGCCGGGGGGAACTTCTGGAGGAAGAATTCGATTCCCTAGGCCAGAATTTCCTTTACCACCCTGGCTTCCTCGGCACCGGTGAGGCGTTGGTCCAACCCCTGGTATTTAAATGTCAAACGGCGATGATCAACATAACTTTGCAAATATTTCCATAAATTGGTATTTTTTTGATCGTACTATTTCAAGAATTGTATTGCAACAACACCATTCGTCAAGAACTAATACTTCGGGTGGTTCCGAAATAGAAAAATTAAATCGATATTTTTCAGAAAGGGATGACAATTTTTCAATACAAAAAATAGATTCATTAACAAAAATTGGCAAATTGCATTCGATACTTATCATTGAAGGAATTATAGACATTCCATCAATTACATTTTTCTCATGTCCTTCTACATCAATTTTTATATAATCAGGCATCCCAAAATGTTCCACTAAGCTATCAATCGTAACAGTTTCCACGAGTGTTTTTGATGTTATATTTTGTGTAGGAACATTATCCCTAAATTTATCTTGGGCTGTTAATTCATCGACCCATTTTTCAGAAAGTGTATTATAGGCGTCCCCATCTGAAAACTCATAAAAAATACTACTCCCAACATTATCGGAAACAGCCTTGTTTACAATTTCTATGTTTACATTATTTTTAAATCTATCTTTTAAAAAAAACATAAATTTTTGCTCGGCTCAAATAAATATATTCTTTTAAATATCTTTGAAAAGTGCGTTGCCTTTCCACCATTATTAGAACCGATATCAAAAACAATATTGCAAGGAAAACCAGAAATTAAATCTTTGTAAAATTTAAACTCTTGATTTTTTTGAAGAAATAATTTTTGTTTAAAAATATAAATATATAGACTGTAAAACATTGATTCGTAAATACTAGGACCAAAAAAACTTTTAATTGTAGATTTCATATAAATTTGTCCTTATTCAATAGGTTTTCTAGAGCCAAGATGATTTATAATTGTATTCCTTAATATTCTTTAAACTGAAAGCATTCGCCCTAGGCCAGAATTTCCTTTACCACCCTGGCTTCCTCGGCACCGGTGAGGCGTTGGTCCAACCCCTGGTATTTAAATGTCAAACGGCGATGATCTATCCCCAAAGTATGCAAAACGGTGGCATTCAAGTCGCGGATATGGACAGGATTCTCGACAATGTTGTAGGCAAAATCGTCGGTCTTTCCGTATTCAATACCAGGCTTGATGCCCCCTCCGGCCAGCCAGGTGGTAAAGCAGCGGCCATGATGATCGCGGCCATAGTCCGTTTTGGTAAGGGCCCCTTGGCTGTAAATGGTCCGACCAAACTCCCCTCCGCAAACCACCACCGTATCTTCCAGCATTCCACGCTGTTTCAGATCAAGCACAAGTCCTGCCGAGGGTTGATCAATATCCTCGCATTGCATTCCAAGGTTTTTGGGAAGTGCCCCATGTTGGTCCCAACCTTGATGGAAGAGTTGGATAAAGCGAACCCCTCGTTCCGCCATCCGCCTGGCCAAAAGGCAATTGTGGGCGAAACTGCCCGGCTTTTTGGCATCCGGTCCGTAAAGGCGGGTGATGTTGTCTTTTTCGCCGGACAAATCCATCAAGTCGGGCATGGCCGTCTGCATCCGGTAAGCCATTTCATACTGTGCGATACGAGTTTGGGTTTCCGGGTCGGCAAAGCGGTCAAAAGTTCCCTGGTTAAGCGTAGCCAAGGCGTCGAGTTGTTCACGCCTTGCCGAGGTATCCACCCCATTGGGGTTGGAAAGGTAAAGGACAGGGTCTCGGCCCGAGCGCAATTGAACCCCCTGATGTTTGGAAGGCAGGAAGCCACTCCCCCAAAGCCTTGCATAGAGGGCCTGTTTTTGACCCCGACCTTGGGAAATCATCACGGTAAACGCCGGAAGGTTTTCATTGTCCGAACCCAACCCATAGGAGAGCCATGCTCCCATGCTGGCCCGGCCTGGTTGCTGTGCTCCAGTGGTGATATAAGTAATGGCGGGATCGTGGTTGATTGCCTCGGTATGAACGGATTTCACAAGACAAATTTCGTCCGCAATGGAGGCTGTATGAGGCAATAGCTCCGAGTTGACCCAGGTTTGGTGTTTGCCATATTTCGCAAACTTGAACATCGGTGCCACACACGGAAAGTTTTTCTGGCCACTGGTCATGCCCGTGATCCGTTGGCCATTGCGGATCGAATCGGGCAGTTCAGTGCCATGGAACTTGTGCATCTGGGGCTTGTAATCGAACATGTCAATGTGGCTTGGTCCGCCCGAGAAAAAGAGATAGATGACCCTCTTGGCTTTGCCCTTGAAATGAAAAGGGGAAGGGGGCAATTCAGAACTGCCTGGGTTCAGACCGAGAGCACTTTTGCCAAGCAATCCGGAAAGGGCCGCCGCCCCTAGTGAGGTGGAACCTTGATGCAGAAATGCCCGTCGTTGCAGGAAATGGTGCATTGGTTTGTTTCCTTTTGGCTGAATCAATTGCGGGTAAGAAATTCGTCCAGATTAAAAAGGGTATTGGCCAGGATCGTCCATGAGGCGTGTTCGACAGGGTCAAGTGCGGTGTCTCTTGGGCTCTCCCCGATAGTGAGCAAATCGGTGGCTTTCTTTTTGTCTGCTGAAAAACGCTCCTTTTGGCGTATTAAAAGCTCTGAAAAGAGTGTTAACTCAAAAGGTTTGGGTTCGCGGGCGAGAGCAGTCCGATAGGCAAAACCGATCCGCTCGGCTGGGGAGGAACCACCTTCTTTCAGGATGCGTTGCGCAAACGCCCGGGACGATTCGACAAATTGAGGTTCATTGAGGGTGATCAGGGCCTGAAGGGGGGTGTTGGTGCGGGGTCGGGTGGCTGTGCATTTTTCACGACTGGGAGCATCAAAGGTGGTCATCACCGGATGGGGAGATGAGCGTTTCCAATAGGTGTACATCGATCGCCGAAACAGTTTCTCGCCCCGATCTTGCACATATTTGGACAAATTGGTGTCAAGGGCCACATCCTCCCAAATGTTCGGAGGTTGGTACGGCCTTACACTAGGTCCCCCAATCTTTTCATGGAATAGGTTCGATACAAAAAGTGCCTGATCCCGCAGGAACTCTCCCTGCAGGCGAAATCGGGGGCCCCGGCCCAAAAGGCGATTTTCCGGATCTTTTTCCCGATGCTGGGAGGAGATTCGGGGATCCTGGCAATAGGTCTCGCTGGTGACAATCATCCTGACCATGCGTTTGATGTCCCACCCGCTTTCCACAAAATCGGCTGCCAGCCAATCGTGGAGGTCCGGATGACTGGGCATCTCCCCCTGAAGCCCGAAATCCTCAGCGGTTTTGACAAACCCTTCCCCCATAAACATCTGCCACAACCGATTGATCATTACCCGCGAAGTAAGCGGATTCTCTGGTCGAATCATCCATTGGGCCAATCCCAGCCGGTTCGTTGGGGCATCTTTTGGAAGGCTTCCCAGGATGGCAGGGACTCCTGGTTCCACAAGACCATCTTTTTTCGGTTGGTCATATTGACCCCGATTGAGAATAAAGGTTTTGCGCATTTGATCTTTGGGCAAATCTTCCATGATCATCACCGAACTGGCGGCTTTTTCATCCTTTTTCAAGGAGGCAAGTTTCAGGCCCAAGGCTTTTTGTCGATTGGCATGGGCCTTGTCCGTTGCCCGCAAATAGGCTTCGGCAAGGACCTCCTTTTGGGCGATGCTGCGCTTATCAAGGGGCGTTTTCAGGATAGCCAGCACCGGAGATTCCGGAATCGCCTCAGGCTCGATCACACCCTTCCAGAGGCCAAGGGCATCAATGTCTCCCCGGTAGCGCCCGGCATCACTTCGCCCTCCCAACCGAAGTGGCGCATCCGTGATCGCCGAGCTTCGTAAATTGTCGTTGAATACTTCGTTTTCCTGAAGTTTGCCATCGACAAAAAGGCTGATTCCTTTGGCTTTGCCGGATCCATCGTGACGGATGATGATGCGATGCCAAACATCAGGCGTGAGCGGATTTTTGGCGTAAACCTTGAGGCCATTGTCAGGCCAACTGTGGATCAAATGGAGGCCTGGCCGCATCCGATCCAGGCCAAGATCAAATCCCCGATGGGCTTTTTCGCTGTTCATTCTGGTCAGCAAAAACCCGCCGCCATCTTTGGGCACTTTGGTCCAGAAAGAAAATGTGAATGGCTGGTTCCAATCCAGTTGGGGACCCCCCTCAAAGGAATAAAGGACATTCCCGGCAAGGCCAATACCTTCGCCTCCGGGTCGCTTGACCTCCGTGGCTTTTCCTTCCAAAGGAAAACCCGTTGGGCCTACCAGGGGATTGAGGAATTCCGCCCGCCCCTTTTCCCCAAGGCCCAGATAGAACAAGGCCTCTGCTGGTGAGGTTTTGTCGCCCTCGGGAGTTTTTTGTTTTGCGACCCACTCGGCAAACCCCTTGGAACCCAAAGCGGTGGCGCGGGCTGCGCTGATCTCTTTAAGGGATTTATCTTTCTCTCCAATCGCCACAATACGCCTTGCTTGTGCTTCGGGATCAAAGATTTCCACAAGAGGGGCCTGATTGCCATTGCGGGTTTGCATTCCTGGATCTTTGGTGTTGTTGAAGAAGGCAAAAAAGCGGTAGTATTCCTTCTGGGTGACCGGATCATATTTATGATCGTGGCATTGGCCGCACTCCATGCTCATGGCAAGCCAGGCACTGGAGACGGTTTTGACCCGATCCACCACATACTCCACACGGTATTCTTCAGGGATCGCTCCCCCCTCGTCGGTGGTCGCATGATTCCGGTTGAATCCCGAGGCCACCTTTTGATCGACGGTTGCCAGGGGAATAAGGTCGCCGGCAATTTGCTCCAAAGTGAATCGGTCATAGGGCATATTGCTGTTGAAAGCCCGGATCACCCAATCGCGCCAACCCCACATATCCCGTGGGCCATCGGCGTGGAACACGCTGGAATCTCCATACCGACCCAGGTCCATCCACATAAGGGCCATCCGTTCCCCATAGCGGGGTGAGGACAAAAGCCGATCCACCAACTTGTCATAGGCGTTTGAACTTGTGTCGTTCATGAATGCCAAAAGTTCCGCTACGGTGGGGGGCAAGCCGGTCAAATCAAGCGTCACCCGCCGAATCAACAATTCTTTGGCCGCCCGGGAACCGTGGGACAATCCCTCCCTGACAAGCCGTTCGGCAATGAACCGGTCTATGGGCTTGGACCACCGGGAATCCGATATTGTGGGAAGGGGTCGTTTGGTGGGTCGTTCATAGGCCCAATGCTTGGCATAGGGGGCACCTTGTGCCAACCAGGCGGTAAGGATTTTGATTTCCGATCCGCTCAGTTTTTTTTTGATGTTCGAATCGGGTGGCGGCATTTGAATGTCTGGATCGGTGGAGTTGATGCGCAGGTGTAATTCCGAATCTTCAGGGGTCTTGCCCCGAACCGCCCGCGAGGAACCCTTGGCAGAGTCGAGCCGAAGGCTGGAATTGCGGTTTTCTTCATCGGGCCCGTGGCAATGGTAGCATTTATCTACCAAAATCGGGCGGACATCGCGGTTGAAGTCGACCGGGGATTGTCCCAACAAGGGGAAAAGTAGGGGGCAAATCCAGAGCATTAGGGGGGTACCAGATCTGTCCAAACGCCGAGGTTCGGCAGGAGTGGGAAGGAATATTGCAATTATACCCCATAAGTTCCCAAAGGGTAAGGGGATAGTGGCCCTTGAAAAACGCAATGCCCATTTGCCCCCTGAATGGCTTGGGGCGCCGTTTCCATTCGCAATCTTAATGGGTTCCTCATCTCAAATGGAGTACAATCAGGGGATGACCATTGGGGAATGGTCAAAGGTCGGAGGGCGGCTGCCATGGGTTCCACACTTGCCTTGCTGATCGGATATGGCCTTTTGGTTGGCCAATCCAACCCCAATGGAACCGTCCTATTCGAAAAAAAGATCCGCCCGGTATTGGTGGAAAAGTGTTATCCATGTCACAGCGAAAAAGCCCCCAAACTGCGGGCCAACCTCAAGCTTGACAGTCGGGAGGGAATGCTCAAAGGGGGCGATTTGGGACCTGCCCTGGTGGTGGGCAAACCGGCGGAAAGCCCACTGGTCAAGGCCCTTCACTATCAGGATGAACAGCTGCGGATGCCGCCTTCCAAGCCCCTGGATCCGTCGGTTGTGGCCGACTTTGAAACCTGGATCGCTCTCGGGGCACCTTGGCCTGATGCGTCCCAAAATCTGGTGAAAGACCCCGGTTTGGGGGGTGCCAAACCGTGGGCGTGGACAGCACCCAAGCGGATTGCTCCCCCCATTGAAGAATCCTCTCCATGGGCCAAAACCCCCATTGACCAGTTTCTTTTCGCAAAAATGAGGTTGGAGGGTTTGTCACCCTCTCCAGAAGCCGACCCTAGGGTGTTGGTACGCCGCCTGGCCATTGATCTGGTGGGGGTGCCGCTTCGGACCGAAGAAGCCGAAGCATTTGCCGAAAAACCGACTCGGGAAGCGTATGTAGCCCTGGTGGACAAGCTCCTTGCCGATCCCGGTTTTGGGGAACGATGGGGCCGCCATTGGCTCGATATTGCCCGTTATGGGGACACCTCCGGCCGGACGGTCAATGCAAACCACCCCAATGCCTGGCGGTATCGCAATTATGTGATCGATGCCCTGAACGGCGACAAGCCCTATGATCGGTTTGTAATGGAACAACTCGCCGGAGACCTTTTGCCGACGCAAAACGAACAGGACCGCGCCGAAAAACTGATTGCAACCGGTTTCCTTGCTGTGGGCCCCAAGGCCCTCAACGAACGAAATACCAGGCAGTTTCAGGCGGACTTGGCGGATGAACAGTTGGACACGGTCTTTACAGCCTTTTTAGCCACAAGTTTGGCGTGTGCGCGCTGCCACGATCACAAATTCGACCCGATCTCCCAAAAGGATTACACCAGGATATCCGGGATCTTTCAAAACACCGATACCCGCTATGGCACCATCCGGTTGATTCAAAATATTCGCCCCTCCAAACTTCAGGAACTACCCAAAGGAGCCAAGCTTTCGAATCCCTTGCCCAACCTGACCAAATCCGAAATGGTGGCCCTTCAGGAAGACATCCAATCCCTCAAAGCCAAACGGCTGGAACTGATTCCAAGTGGCAAACTGTTTACCTCACCCGAGGGCATCCTGACCCAGGTTCGTCTTGCCACTGCTGAAAGTCGACTTGAAAGCTACACTCCTGAAGGCACACCGAAAAATCTCGCCATGGGGGTGAAGGACAAAACCTTTCCTGGAGATACGCCCCTTTATATCCGGGGGGAGGTGGATCGCCCCGGCCAGATTGTTGCAAGGGGCGTTCCCGATTGGTTTGCCGGAACCAGGGCCGTTCGCAAAGGGAGCGGTCGTCTGGAGTTGGCCCATTGGATCGCCTCGAAAGACAATCCCCTGACGGCCAGGGTAATGGTAAACCGTGTTTGGTCGCACCTGATGGGCCGGCCCCTGGTCGAAACGCCCGATAATTTCGGTCTTGCGGGGAGGCTGCCAACGCACCCCGGTCTTCTGGACTATTTGGCGATCTCTTTTGTCGAGGATGGTTGGTCGGTAAAGCGCCTTGTCCGCCAGATCCTCCTGAGTCGTGCCTATGCGCAATCCTCCCATGCTGACCCCAAAGCGATGGAAATCGATCCGGAAGGGGCTTATTATTGGCGCATGACACCAAGGCGCCACGATGCTGAAGTGTTACGGGATACCATCCTTTGGTTGGGTGGGGACTTGCAGGATGGCCGCCGATTGGGATCGCCCGTTTCCCTTGCGGGCGAGGGGCTAGTCCGCGGGGGCCAAAGGCAGGGTTTGTTCACCCAACCTTTCAATGGCCGTTCCGTCTACCTGCCGGTTATCCGCGACAACCCTGATGAGACCCTGGCCCTTTTTGATTTCCCCCAACCCGATGCGGTGCAGGGCGACCGCCCTACCACCACGGTCGCTTCCCAGGCACTCTTTTTGTTGAATAACCCTTTGGTTTTGCGAGAGTCAGAAAAATTGGCGGCATGGCTGTTGAAGGAATCGCCGGATAGTGCGGAACAAATCCGCAAGGCATTCCTGGTAATCCATGGTCGCCCTCCCACAAGCCGTGAAGGCGAGTTGGGCGCAGCCTTTCTCAGGGATTTTCGGGCCAAAGCCTTTGCCCCCCAATCGGGCAGAAACAAAAAAGAGGCGCTTGCCGCCTTTGGTCAGGCACTTTTGGCACATCCTGATTTCCTGTACCGGAGATAACCGATGTCACTGTTGGTTGGCAGTTCAAGGCGAAACTTTCTGCATACCGCCAGATCGGGTTTCGGCGGCTTGGCCTTCTCTGTTTTGGCGTCGTCCTGGAATCGGCGACTCCTGGCGGATGTTCCTAAAAATCCCCTGTTTCCCAAGGCAGCACATCATCCCGCCCGAGCCAAGAGGGTCCTTTTTTTGTGCATGGAGGGTGCCCCTTCGCAGGTGGATACCTTTGACTTCAAACCCAAATTGGAAACCGATGCGGGCAAGCCGATTGGAAATGGTCCCCTCCCCGGGGCAAAGCTCCTGCCTTCGCCTTTTGCTTTCAAAAAACGGGGACAATCGGGCCAATGGATTTCAGACCTTTTCCCAAACCTGTCCAGCCACGCTGACAAACTATGTGTGGTGCGATCGATGCACACAAACCTTCCCAATCATCCCCAGGCTTTTGTTCAGCTTCACACGGGGCTTTTCCAGGCGACCCGACCCAGTTTGGGTGCTTGGGTCCTTTATGGTCTTGGGTGTGAAAACGAAAACCTGCCCGGCTTTGTCTCCATCAGTCCCCCCAATAACAACGGGTCCACCACCAATTATGGCTCGTCCTTCTTGCCCGCCGTCTGCCAGGGATTGCGACTGGGTAGTCAAGGTCAGCCGGTAAATGCCGCCCAGGTGACCAATATCCGTAACAACCGCTTTGGCAAAACCGATCAGGCACGCCAACTCGACCTGATCCGTGAACTCAACGACAAAAGCCGGGAAACGGATCCGGCATCTGGTCTGACCGATGGCTTATTGGGTGCGATGGAACTCGGTTTTCGAATGCAGGAGGACCTGCCAAGGGCCCTTGATGTCAATCTGGAAGACAAGGCAACCCGGGCCATGTATGGGGTGGACACGGCAGAAACCGATAATTTTGGTCGTCAATGTCTTATGGCCAGGAGGCTGTTGGAACGGGGCGTCCGGTTTGTCGAGGTATGTCAAGGGGGTTGGGACCAACACCGTAACTTGCGTGAGGATCATGGCCGCAGGGCACGATCGGTGGACCTGCCCATTTCGGGGTTGCTTGGAGACTTGGCCTCCCGCGGGCTTCTTGAGGATACTTTGGTTGTCTGGGCAGGTGAATTTGGCCGTACCCCCTATTCCCAATTCGGGCTTGATGGGGATGGCCGGGATCATAACCACAAAGGGTTCACCATTTGGCTGGCGGGAGGTGGGGCCAAACCCGGAACCTCATATGGGGCTACCGATGAATATGGCCGGGAAGCGGTGTTGGACAAGGTCCACATTCATGACCTGCACGCCACCATCCTCCACCTGTTGGGTCTTGATCATACCAGACTTACCTATCGTCACGCGGGCCGTGAAATGCGCCTTACCGACACCAAAGGTTTGGTGATCGATGGCATGGTTGGCTAGCCGATCCAGATGAGCGATCGGATACTTTTTTCCCAAAACGACTCCTGCCAGGGTGGGTGGCAAACGGCCCATGAAACTATAGGCTTGCCATTAGCTTGGTTGATATTTCCATCCGCTATTCCGGTAGCGTTTATCCAGCTTTTTCCCAAAGATTTGTGATAGGCCAGGAGGAAGGAAAAAGAGAAAGACAAATAGTATCCGTTCACGGGTTACATCGCTAACCGGGTATTGGAATGGTAGCCAAGATCCCGATTTTCTCAACCCTGAAGCTGGATGAGTCGAGGTGTGGGGAGTTTTTTCCGGAAGGATTCGATGCAAGACCTGATGTATTCCAAGACTTTGACCCCGTTTTTCCTGCAAGTAGCACTCACCGAAAAAATCGATTCAACAAACCGTTTTCCCGATTCCGATTGAACGGATTGACAGATCTTTCGGTAAATCACAATGTCACGAAGTTGCCGTTTGGCCTCATTGTTTGTTGGCTCAACGCCTTCGACATGAGCAAACTGCCACAACGCCTCAAAGTGTTTCAACAGGTCCTTCGCTACAATTCCCAACTTCCGGTTGGGGTAGGCAATGGCTTTTTCCAAATCTTCCCGGATCCG